>Ga0082212_10001845_pt1 | contig 31241 bp, 29 predicted proteins | sample TergutNt197P3_FD_71548 | JGI IMG/M metagenome (GOLD analysis project Ga0082212, IMG submission 71548) | Neocapritermes taracua P3 segment gut microbial communities from Petit-Saut dam, French Guiana - Nt197 P3 | ecosystem: Host-associated > Arthropoda: Insects > Digestive system > Gut ...
ATCGACTTCACCGTCCCGGCGGTCACCGAGGCGAACGTGCACGCCCTGCTCGACGCGGGGGTGCACGCCGTCGTCGGCGCGACGGGGTGGACCGAGGAGTCGCTGACCCGCGTGGCCGAGCACGCCGCCGCCGTGAACGCGGGCCGGGCCGACGGCCTGGGCGTGGTCGTGGCGCCGAACTTCGGGCTCTCGGCCGTGCTGGCCATGCAGTTCGCGGCGAAGGCGGCCCGGTACTTCGAGTCGGCCGAGGTGATCGAGCTGCACCACCCGAACAAGGTGGACGCGCCGTCGGGCACCGCGCGGCACACGGCTGCCGCGATCGCGGCGGCGCGCGCGGACGCGGGCCTGGGCCCCATGCCCGACGCGACCGAGACGGGCCACGAGGCCCGCGGCGCGGACGTCGACGGCGTGCGCGTGCACGCGGTGCGGCTGCGCGGCCTGGTGGCGCACGAGGAGGTGCTGCTCGGCAACCCGGGCGAGCAGCTCGTGATCCGCCAGGACTCGTTCGACCGCGTGTCGTTCATGCCGGGCGTGCTGCTGGCGGTGCGTCAGGTCGCCTCGCGGCCGGGCCTGACCGTGGGCCTGGAGCACCTGCTGGACCTGGCGTGAGCGCAGCCGAGGCCACGGGACGCCGGCGGCTGCCGCGCGGCGTCGTCGGGATGGTCGTCGTGCTGGCCCTGCTGGCGCTGTACGGCTGGGCGATCGTGGGGCGCGGCGTCGCCATGATCCGCACGGGCGACGGGGTGCTCATCGCCATCGGCATCGGCGCCCTGGTGCTGCCGCTGGTGGTGCTCGCCGTGATCGCGGCGGAGCTGCGCCTGGCCACGCGCGTGCAGCGCATGGCCGACGAGCTCGCCGCGGCGGGCGAGCTGCCGGTGGACGACCTGCCGCGCAGCCCGGGCGGCCGCATCGACCGCGCCGCCGCGGACGCGGCCTTCGCGGAGCACAAGGAGGCCGTCGAGGCCGCCCCGGACAGCTGGAAGGCCTGGTACCACCTGGCGTTCGCCTACGACGCCGCGGGCGACCGCAAGCGGGCCCGGGCCGCGCTCCGGAAGGCGTCCGCCCTCTACTAGAGGGCGTCGCGGAGCTGCGTCCAGCAGTAGACGGTGTGCCGCACCTCGACCGCGCGGTGCGACAGCGCCGCCAGCGCGGACACCGCGGCCCCGACGCGCTCCGGGCTGCGGTGCGGGCTCGCCGTCCGCAGCTCCGGGGTGGCGGCCCACCGGCGGGAGACCTGCTGCAGCCGCGTCCGCGGGGCGTCGGCCAGGCCGTGGACCAGGGCGTCCGCGACGGTGACCACCCACGGCCCCTCGTCGGACCCGCCCACCACCTGCCCGTGCCGGGCGTCGGTGGTGCAGTCGCGGTAGGGGCGCCCGGACAGCAGCGCGTGCAGCGTGCACAGCATCACGAACGGGTCGATGGCCGGCAGGCACACCGTGTCGAACAGGGGCTCGCCGGAGCCCAGCATGAGCGTCGACGGCCCGTCGGGCGCCAGCAGCGCGAGGGCGGCGACGTCGTCGGACGCGGCGGCGAAGTAGTCCGTGACTATCCGTGACCCCGTCATGGGGGACATGCTGCGACGGTGTTGCTAGGGGCGTGTCGCCGGCGTGTCACGGGCCGGTGACAAAGACCTCACGCCTCGGCGAGCGCCTTCTCCGCGTCGGGGTGCGCGGGCACCCAGCGCGTCGCGGTGACGAGCAGGCCGATCGCCAGGAGCGCCGCCGTCAGCAGGAACGGGTAGGTGCGGTGGATGCCGGACAGCCAGCCCGAGATCCACCCGAACGGCGCCGCGGCGAGCATGATGACGGTGCGCTGGATGGCCATGACGCGAGAGCGCTCCGCCGGGTCGACGTGCAGCGCGACCAGCGACTCCGACAGCATGAACAGCATCCCGGAGCCGAACGCGTCGAGCAGCAGGCAGACGCCCAGCAGTAGGTAGGTCCCCACGGTCGCCGACCCGTCCACGGCCGGGATCACGACCAGCGTGAGCTGCCCCGCGAGGTAGATGCCGAAGCCCCACAGCGTGGGCCGCTTGAGGTCGACGGCGGTGGTGAGGCGGGCGATCACGGTGAAGAACAGCACCACCGACAGCACCGAGCGCACCATCGGGAAGAAGGGCAGCACGGCGTCGGGCACGTGCAGGTGCTGGCTCGCCACCACCTGCCAGAACGTGCCGTTGACCAGGAACACGGCGGCCGCGAGCGCGGCGACGGCCAGCGAGAGCAGCGAGCCCTTGGACCGCACCAGAAGGCGCAGCACGCCGCGGTAGCCGGCGAACAGGGTCCAGGCGCTGTGCCCGCGCGTGGCGTCCATGCGGACGCGCCCCTGCGCCGTCTCGCGCGACCACCGGTACAGCCACACGATCTTGACCGCCATGACGACGGCCGCGTTGACGAACAGGATCCGGACGGCCGGCTCCATCCCGAGCTGCGCCACGAGCACGGCCGCGATGGGCGCGAACAGTGCGGAGCAGTCGGCGGCGACGCGGACCAGCGAGTAGATGCGCGTGATCTTGCCCCGCTCGGCGTCCTCGACCATGAGGGCGTCCCAGGAGTTCTGCGTGACCTGGAGCGCGCCGTTGACCAGCGACGCCGCGAGGAAGAACCAGAAGTTCTGCGCGAACGCCCAGATGATGCAGGGGATCACCCACGCGAGGACGTCGAACCACGCCGTGGTGGCGCGGCGGCCGAGCCGGTCGGTGATGATGCCGCCGGCGAGCCCGAACCCGACCTGGGACACCATGCCGATCGACGCGAGCAGGCCGATCTGCTCGTCCCGGATCCCCAGCGCGAGCATGAACACCGACATGTACGGCAGCACGAGCGCCATGGACAGGCCCCACAGGGGCTCGGTCCAGACGCAGGCGCGCGGGTTGCCGCGCAGCTCGCGCAGCGTGCGCCACAGGGAGTCGTGGGATCGGGTCACCGGAGAAGTGAACCAGCCAGGCGCCGCCGGGGGAACGGTCAGGCGTGGCGGGCCGGGTGTCCCGTCACAGCAGCGCGGACCAGCGCCGCTCGACGACGGACCGCACGCCCTCGTCGTCCATGCCGACGGCGAGCGCGCGCTCCGGCCCGTCGGGGCCCAGGCCCGACTGCGTGAGGAACCGCTCGCGCCCCGTGTCGCCGTCGAGCACCCACGTGACCATCTCGTGGGCGCCGTCGGCGCGCAGGCGGTCGACGGCGGCGGCCAGCAGGCGCGAGCCGTGGCCGCGGCGGCGGTGGCCCGGGTCGACCTCGAGCGTGAGCAGCTGCTCCGGCGCGACGGCCGCGAACCCGACGATCGCCGGCCCGTCCAGGGCGACGAGCACGGCGAACCCGGGTCCGGGCGGCGCGGTCACGGCGTCGGCCCAGCGGCCGCGCACGGCGTCGTCGTCCACGAGGTCGACGACGTCGTCGCCAAGGGCCGGCGCGACCCGCCAGGCGGCGGTCTGCACGCGGGTGACGGCGGCCTCGTCGCCGGGGACGGCGGGGCGCACGGAGACATCGGCGGTCGCGCCGTCCGACGCGGTGAACAGGGCCATACGCGGCAACCTACCCGTCACAGGGCCACGTACACCGTCTCCAGGTACTCCTCGATGCCGGCCTCGCCGCCCTCGCGGCCCAGGCCCGACTGCTTCATCCCGCCGAACGGGGCGCTGGCGTCCGAGACCATGCCGCGGTTGATGCCGATCATCCCGGCCTCGAGCTCGTCGGCCAGGCGCATCGCCCGGGCCAGCGAGGTGGTGTACGCGTAGGCGGCCAGGCCGAGCTCGGTGTCGTTGGCCAGGGCGATGGCCTCGTCGTCGTCCGTGAAGGCGATGACCGGGGCGACCGGGCCGAAGACCTCCTCGCGCGCCACCCGCGCGTCCGGGCCGACGCCGGCCAGCACCGTGGGCCGGTAGAACGACCCGGGCCCGTCGGGCCGCTCGCCGCCCGTGAGCACCTGGGCGCCGCGCGCGACGGCGTCTCCGACGAACGCGTCCACCTTGTCGACGGCGGCGGCGTCGATGAGCGGGCCCAGGTCGACGCCGGGCTCGGCGCCGGGCCCCAGCCGCAGCGCCTCGAACCGTTCGGCGAGGCGGCGCGCGAACGGGCGGGCCAGCGAGTCGTGCACCAGGAACCGGTTCGCGGCCACGCACGACTGCCCCGTGTTGCGCAGCTTGGCCACCATCGCCCCCTCGACGGCGGCGTCGAGGTCGGCGTCGGCCATGACGACGAACGGGGCGTTGCCGCCCAGCTCCATCGAGGCGCTCAGCACCTGCCCGGAGGCCTGGGCGAGCAGCGTGCGCCCCACGGCCGTGGACCCGGTGAAGGACAGCTTGCGCAGCCGCGGGTCGGTCAGCAGGGGAGAGGTGGCGTCGGCGGGCCGCGAGGTGGGAACCACGTTGACGACCCCGGCGGGCAGGCCGCGGTCCTCGAGCTCGGCGCGCAGCACCTCCGCCACCAGCATGGTGGTCAAGGGGGTCTGGGCGGCGGGCTTCACGACGACGGTGCACCCCGCCGCCAGGGCGGGCCCGATCTTGCGGGTGGCCATCGCGATGGGGAAGTTCCAGGGCGTGATGAGCAGCGACGGCCCCACCGGGCGCCGGTGCACCAGCTGCCGGTTCGCGCCCGCCGGGGCGGTGCGCACCAGGCCCGGGAACCGGACGGCCTCCTCGGCGTACCAGCGCAGGAAGTCGGCGCCGTAGAGCACCTCCGCGCGGGCCTCGGAGTACGGCTTGCCGCACTCGGCGGTGATGAGGGCGGCGACGTCGTCGGCGCGGGCGACGATGCGCTCGTAGGCGGCGCGCAGCACCTCGCCGCGCTCGCGGGGCGCGACCGCGCGCCACGCGGCGGCCGCGTCGTGGGCGGCGCCGAGCGCACGGCGGGCGTCCTCAGGCGACGCGTCGGCGACGTCGAACAGGACCTCCTCGGTGGCGGGGTCGCAGACCTCGAACGTGCGCCCGCCCGTGGCGGCGCCCCAGTGGCCGCCGACCAGCAGGCCCGTGGGCAGGTGAGCGGCGAGGGCGGGGGACAGGGAGGTGCTCATGAGAACGAGGATGCTCCTGTCGCGCCGCGACCGCCCCACCGGTGCCCGGCCGAACCTGCCGCCCGGTACGGTTACCCCATGGCTCTGACGTCCAACCCGGCCCGTCCCTTCGGTGCGCTGCTCACCGCGATGGTGACCCCCCTGACCGCCGACGGGGCCGTGGACCTCGAGGCCGCGCGCGCCCTGGCGACCTGGCTGGTCGACCACGGCAACGACGGCCTGGTGCTCAACGGGACCACGGGCGAGGCCCCCACGACGCACAGCCCGGAGAAGGCCGACCTGGTCGCCGCCGTCGTCGACGCCGTGGGCGACCGCGCCACGGTCGTCGCCGGTGCCGGTTCCAACGACACCGCCCACGCTGCGCGCATGGCCCAGCAGGCCGCCGAGGCGGGCGCCGACGGCATCCTGATCGTCGCGCCGTACTACTCGCGCCCGTCGCAGGAGGGCATCGCGCTGCACGTCGAGGCCGTGGCCGAGGCGGGCGGCAAGCCCGTCATGCTCTACGACGTGCCCGGCCGCGCCGGCGTCCGCATCTCCGCCGGCGTCTACGAGCGCCTCGCGGGGCACCCCCTGGTCGTCGCCACCAAGGACGCCACGGGCGACGTCGCCGCCGCCGCAGGCCTCGCCGCGAGCACCGGCCTCGCCTGGTACTCCGGCGACGACGCGCTGCTGCTGCCGTTCCTCGCCCACGGCGGCGCGGGCCTGGTCTCCGTGGCCGCCCACGCGACGCCCGACGCGTTCGCCACCGCGATCGCCGCCTGGGACAAGGGCGACACCGCCGCCGCGCTCGCCGCGTTCCGCACCACCCTGCCCGCGATCGCCGCCCTCAACGGCGCCGGCTTCCAGGCCGTCATGGCCAAGGCCGCCGTCGAGGCGCTGGGGATCGTCACGGGCCGGTCGGTGCGCCTCCCGCTCGTCGAGGCGTCCGACGCCGAGGCCGCCGCCGTGCGCGCGGGCCTCGTCGCCGCCGGCGTCCTCGCTTCTGCCTGACCCCTTCCAAGGAGAGCACGTGAGCCACCCGCACCCCGAGCTGACCCTGCCCCCTGCGCTCCCGGCCGGCGGCCTGCGCGTCGTCGCGCTCGGCGGCCTCGGCGAGGTCGGCCGCAACATGGCCGTGCTGGAGTACGAGGGCCGCCTTCTGGTCATCGACTGCGGCGTGCTGTTCCCCGAGGACAGCCAGCCAGGCGTCGACCTGATCCTGCCGGACTTCGACTACATCAAGGACCGGCTCGACGACGTCGAGGCGATCGTGCTCACGCACGGCCACGAGGACCACATCGGCGCGGTCCCGTACCTGCTGCGGCTCAAGCGCGACATCCCGCTGCTCGGCTCCCAGCTCACGCTCGCGTTCGTCGAGGCGAAGCTCAAGGAGCACCGCATCAGCCCGGTGACGATGGCGGTCAAGGAGGGGCAGACGGAGCAGCTCGGCCCGTTCGGGCTCGAGTTCGTGGCCGTCAACCACTCCATCCCCGACGCGCTCGCCGTCGCCGTCACCACCGGCGCCGGCACGGTGCTGCACACCGGCGACTTCAAGATGGACCAGCTGCCGCTCGACGGCCGCATCACCGACCTGCGCGCCTTCGCCCGCCTGGGCGAGCAGGGCGTCGACCTGTTCATGGTCGACTCCACCAACGCCGAGGTGCCCGGGTTCGTCACCCCCGAGGTCGAGATCGGCCCCGTGCTCGACAGCGTGTTCGCGCAGGCCGAGAAGCGCATCATCGTCGCCTCGTTCTCCTCGCACGTGCACCGCGTCCAGCAGGTGCTCAACGCCGCGCACAACCACGGGCGCCGCGTCGCTCTGGTGGGCCGCTCCATGGTGCGCAACATGGCCATCGCGTCCGACCTCGGCTACCTCACCGTGCCCGAGGGCGTGCTCATCGACCTCAAGAAGGCCGGCGACCTGCCGGACGACGAGATCGTCTACATGTCCACGGGCTCCCAGGGCGAGCCGATGGCCGCGCTGAGCCGCATGGCCAACGGCGACCACCAGGTGAAGATCAGCCACGGCGACACCGTCATCCTGGCGTCCTCGCTCATCCCGGGGAACGAGAACTCGGTGTTCCGCGTCATCAACGGCCTCACCCGGCTCGGGGCGCGCGTGGTCCACTCCGGCAACGCGAAGGTGCACGTCTCCGGGCACTCGTCCGCCGGCGAGCTCCTGTACTGCTACAACATCCTCAAGCCCAAGAACGTCATGCCCGTGCACGGCGAGGTGCGCCACCTGGTCGCCAACGGGGCGCTCGCGGTGCGCACCGGCGTGCCGGCCGAGCGCGTGGTGCTGGCCGAGGACGGCGTCGTCGTCGACCTCGTGGACGGCAAGGCGTCCGTGGTCGGGGCCGTGCCGTGCGGGTACGTGTACGTGGACGGGTCGTCCGTCGGCGAGATCACCGAGGCCGAGCTCAAGGACCGCCGCATCCTCGGCGAGGAGGGCTTCGTGTCCGTCTTCGCGGTCGTGGACTCCGCGACCGGCAAGGTGCTCGCCGGGCCGCAGATCCTGGCCCGCGGCATGGCCGAGGACGCCTCCAAGTTCGACGAGATCCTGCCCGACGTCGTCCGCGCGCTCGAGGACGCGATCGCCGGCGGGGCCGCCGACACCTACCAGCTCCAGCAGGTCATGCGCCGCGTCATCGGGCAGTGGGTCAGCCGCCGGCTGCGGCGCCGCCCGATGATCGTGCCGGTCGTGGTGGAGGCGTGAGGCCGCCCCGCGCCGAGCTCCACCTGCACCTGGAGGGCACGCTCGAGCCCGAGCTCGCGTTCGAGCTCGCCGAGCGCAACCGCGTCGCGCTGCCGTTCGCCGACGTCGACGCCCTCCGGGCCGCGTACGAGTTCACCGACCTGCAGTCCTTCCTGGACCTGTACTACGCGAACATGTCGGTGCTGCGCACGGCCGAGGACTTCGCCGACCTGACGCGCGCCTACCTGCGCCGCGCCGCCGCCGCGGGCGTGCGGCACGCGGAGATCATGGTGGACCCCCAGGCGCACCTGCTGCGCGGCATCCCGCTGCAGGAGTTGCTCGACGGCGTCGGGCCCGTGCTCGCCGCGTCGGAGCGCGACTTCGGCGTGTCCACGCTGCTGATCGCCGCGTTCCTGCGCGACCGGCCCGCCGCCGAGGCGTACTCGGTGCTCGAGTCGCTGCTCGCGGCCGGGGCGCCCCTCGCGGCCGTCGGGCTCGACTCGACCGAGGTGGGGTTCTCCGCCGCGCCGTTCGCGCCCGTGTTCGCGAAGGCCGCCGCCGCCGGGCTGCGCCGCACCGCGCACGCGGGTGAGGAGGGCCCCGCGTCGAACGTCACCGAGGTGCTCGACGCGCTGGGCGCCGAGCGCGTCGACCACGGCATCCGCGCCATGGAGGACCCGGCCGTGGTGGACCGGCTCGCGCGCGACCGGGTGCCGCTCACCGTGTGCCCGCTGTCGAACGTGCGCCTCAACGCCGTCCCGTCGCTGGCCGCGCACCCGCTGCCCGCCATGATGGCCGCCGGCCTGCACGTGTCGGTCCACTCGGACGACCCGGCCTACTTCGGCGGCTACGTCGACGACGTCGACGACGCCCTCGTGGCCGAGCTGGGCCTCGGGCGCGCGGAGCGGGCGGCGCTCGCGGCCGCGTCGTTCACGGGGTCGTTCCTGCCCGCCGACCGGGTCGACGCGTACCTGCGCGAGGTCGCGGACTGGGCAGCGTCGGAGCCAGCGGAGGCGTAGCCCGCCCGTCCCGGGTTCGATGGGCGGTGATCGCCACGGATCGCGCCCTGGGGGACGACATGCTCGAGATCGCCGACTCTGCCCGGATCACCGCCGGGGTGGTGCTGCTGACCGTCGTGGGCATCGAGTACGGCGGCTGGTTCCTGCTGAAGGTGGTCACGGGCAAGGCGCCGGCCACGGACTTCCAGAAGTCGTTCTTCCGGGCCGGCCACGCGCACGCCGGCGTGCTCGTGATCCTGGGGCTGGTGTGCGTGCTGCTCGCGCAGGCGACCCACCTCACCGGGTTCTGGCACTGGCTCGCGGCGACGGGCGTGCTGTGGGGCGCGGTGCTGCTGCCCGGGGCCTTCTTCCTCTCCGCGACAGGCAGGGGGCGCACCGAGCCGAACCGGTGGCGGGCGCTGTTCCCCGTCGGGGCGGTGGCCATCGGCGCCGGCGTCGTGACGCTCGCCGTCGGGCTGCTGCGCGGCTGACCCTCCACCGATCGGTGGACCCTCGCGGTCCACCGCGGTGCCGCGCATCGGGGCCGCACGGTCGATGTGGACGCAGGTGCCGCGCTGCCACCGTGGACGAGGACGCCCCGCGCGACGACCTGCTGTGCGCGGTGCGGGCCGCGGCCCGGGGGGAGTCGGTGCTGGCCCCGGCGGTCGCGAGCCGGCTCATGAACCGCGTGCGGACGCCGAGCGCCGGGCCGCTGAGCCCTCGTGAGCTGCAGGTGCTCGACCTCGTCGCGGCGGGCCGGAGCAACCGCGAGGCCGCCGCCGCGCTGTTCATCAGCGAGGCGACAGTCAAGACCCACCTCCTGGCGATCTACGCCAAGCTGGGCGTCACGGACCGGGCGGCGGCCGTGGCGGAGGCGTTCCACCGGGGGCTGTTCACGCCGAAGGGCTGAGGGGGGTGCTGCACGGCTGTCCACAGGGCTGTGGATGGGCTCCGTGTGGATGGGCGCGCGCTCCCTAGCCTGGCGCGACACCGACCAGGAGGTCCCGCCCGTGCCCACGCTGCCTGCCGACCAGCCCGCCCCGACCGCCGCGCCCCACGAGGCGCCGACCTGGCGCGACGTGCCCCGCCCGCCCGTGCGGCTGGGGGGCGCGGTCGTCGCCCTCGCCGTGCTCTGGGCCCTCGTCGCGGCCCTGCGCGTCGTGCTCGCCTTCCCGCTCGCCTCGCGGTACGCGCGTGCGATCGACTGGGGCGACGACCGGGCGGTGCGGCTCTTCATGTCCACACGCGCGCTGTACGAGCGCGTGGACCTCGCCCACTCCGCAGTCATGTGCCTTGCCTTCCTGGCCGCCGGGCTCTGGCTCTGGCGCACTCACGCCTACCTCAGCGGCGTCTCGCTCAGCAGAGGCTTCCGGCAGTCCAGGGGCTGGGTCTGGGCCGGCTGGGTGCTGCCCGGCGTGGCCTTCTGGTACCCGTACCAGATCGTGGCGGACATCTGCTGGCTCTCCGGGCTGCGCCGCCTCTCGTGGCCGCGCGTCCCGTGGTGGTGGGCCTGCTGGATCGTCGCGCGCACCGCCGGGGCCTTCGCGTCCGAGGCCCTCGCGAGCAGCGGCGGGCTCACGCCGGCGGCCGTGCCCGTCCTGGAGTGCGTCGCCGCCGCGGCGACCGTCGGCGGCGCGTCCCTGTGGGTGTCGATCGTGGTGGACGTGCGGCGCTCGCAGCAGCGGGCGCTGTGCGTGGCGCGCCCGGTCCCCTGGACCCGGGGGCGCCGCGTCGAGGTCCCCGTGCGCCGGGAACGGACGCGCCGGCCCGCGACCGCCTGAGCCGGCTCAGCGCCGCGCGAGGAGCCTCGCCCGCAGGAACCCGAGCTGCGCGGCGTGCTCGCCGTCCACCCACGAGTCGGCCAGCCGAGGGTCGCTCACCGCGGGCGCCTGGGTGGGCGGCGCCGCGAGCCAGGGCCGCGGGCCGTGCGCCTCGGCCTCGCGGGAGGCCGCGGCCGTCCGCGCGCCGTAGCACCAGCACAGCGGGTTGCCGCAACCGACGGGGAAGGGGTCGAACTGCGGCTCGGCCGCACGCTCGAGCGCCCGCAGGTAGGCGCGGTCCGCGGCGAACCGCTCGCCGATCGCCTGCCGCCCGACGGCGACGCCCCCGTGCCCGGGCACCAGCACCTGCACGCCGTACCGGTCGACGGCGTCCTCGAGCCGCTCCAGGGCCCACCGGTAGCCGCCCAGCGGGTCGTACGGCGCGCGCGTCGCGTCACGGCCGGGGCCGACGTCGAGCAGCGGCACCTCGCGGTCGGAGAGCATGTCGCCGGCCACGAGCACGCCCCGCGCCACGAGGGCCAGGTGGCCGGGCGCGTGGCCGTCGTGGACCACGACGCGGCACCCGCGCGGCGCCGGCGGCAGCAGCGGCACGTCCGACCCGGCCGGGGCGCCGTCGGCCGTGCCGAGGGGCGTGAGCGCCCCGAACAGGGACCGGTCGTGGCCGGGGGCCACCTCGCAGGCGTCCGCCCAGCTCCGCTCGACGTCGTCGGCCAGCGCGGCGATCGCGCGCGGGGTGGCCAGGCGCGGCACGTCGCCGAGCGAGGCCGACCACAGGACGTGGTCCCAGTGCGGGTGCGTCGACAGGCCGGCGGTGACGTGCCAGCCGCGCGCGGCGATCGCCTCGGCGAGGGAGCCGACCTCCTCGGGCGTGATGCCGGGGTCCACGACCAGGGCCGCGCCGTGGTCGTCCACGAGCACCACCGTGTTGGACGCCCACACCTCCGCCGTGGCGACCCACACCCCGGGCGCGACTTGGTTCAGCTCCCGCACGCTCAGACCCACCCCCACGTCCCTCGTACCGCGCCCACCGTAACGGTCGTTCCTCTCCTGTGACCTGGCGCAGCCGTGTCGGTACGCGCTCCTGTCGCAGGCCATGGCTACCGTGGTGGCACTATGGCGAGCCGGACCTCCTCCTCACGGGCGACACGCCCCGCAGCCGTGCGGTCCCAGGGGACGGCGGTACGGTCGCCCGCGCGCAGCACGACGACCCGCAAGCCCGCGGCCCGCAAACCTGCGCCGCGCAAGCCCGCGCCCCGCAAGCCCGCGCGGTCCCCGTGGCCGGTCCGGGCCGTCCGAGCCGTCTGGCTGGGCATCGCCCACGGCGTGGGGGGCACGGTCCGCACGATCTTCCGAGGAGCGAGAGACCTGGAACCCGAGCACCGGCGCGACGGCGTCGCCTTCTTCCTCATCGCGCTGGCCATCGTGGTGGCCGCGCGGGAGTGGTGGCAGATCCCGGGCGCGTTCGGCACCGCGGTCCACGCCGTCGTCGCAGGGACGTTCGGCGCGGCGGGCGTCGCCGTGCCTGTGCTGCTGCTGTGGCTGGGCGTGCGCGTGATGCGGCACCCCGAGCGCGCGCAGTCGAACTCGCGCGTCGGGGTGGGGGTGGCGCTGCTGGTCGTGGCCGTGTGCGCGCTCGTCGCGATCTCGGCCGGGCTGCCGTCGCCGCACGACGGCTTCGCGGAGCTCCAGGCCGCCGGCGGGATCGTCGGGTACCTCACCGCGACGCCGCTCGTCGCCGGGGTCACGACGATCGCGGCCGTGCCGATCTTCCTGCTGCTGGGCTTCTTCGCCCTGCTGGTCATCACGGCCACCCCCGTGCACCGCATCCCTGAGCGCCTGCGCGGCCTGTACGACCGCCTCACCGGCAACCACCGCGAGACACCCGACGCGGACACGCTCCAGCTCGCCGACGGCGTCTCCGCGCACGACGGCACCGCGCCCGAGCCCGCAAAGCGCCGCCGCAAGACGCGCGCGGAGAAGGCTGCCGAGAAGCGCGGCCTGGACCTGCCCGACGGCGGCTTCTCGGGCGACGAGGCGTTCGAGAAGGCCGCGATGCTCGAGAAGGGCCCGGGCGGGAGGTCGGGCAAGGGCGCGGCCAAGACGGTCGCCGCCCCGGTCCCGAACCCTGCCACCGAGATCCTCACCGCGGTCGGCGGCGGCGCTCCCGCCGCGGCCACGCCGACCCCACCCCCGCCGGCCCCGGCGCCGGTCGGCCGCCCCGTGCAGCCGATGCTCGAGGGCGACACCGTCTACGTGCTCCCGGACGAGGACGACCTGGTCAAGGGCGCGCCGCACAAGACGCGCTCCGCCGCGAACGACCGCGTGGTCGAGGCCCTGACGCACGTCTTCGAGCAGTTCGAGGTGGACGCCAAGGTCACGGGCTTCACGCGCGGGCCCACCGTGACGCGGTACGAGGTCGAGGTGGGCGCCAAGACCAAGGTCGAGCGCATCACGTCGCTGTCCAACAACATCGCCTACGCCGTCGCGAGCGCCGACGTGCGCATCCTGTCGCCGATCCCCGGCAAGTCCGCCATCGGCATCGAGATCCCCAACGCCGACCGCGAGGTCGTGGTGCTGGGCGACGTGCTGCGCTCCGGTGCCGCACGCCGCACCGAGCACCCGATGGTGGTGGGCATCGGCAAGGACGTCGAGGGCGGGTACGTCGTGGCGAACCTCGCCAAGATGCCGCACATCCTCGTCGCGGGCGCCACGGGCGCCGGCAAGTCGAGCTTCATCAACTCGATGATCGTGTCGATCATGATGCGGGCCACGCCCGAGCAGGTGCGGCTGGTGCTGGTCGACCCCAAGCGCGTCGAGCTGACCATCTACGAGGGCATCCCGCACCTGATCACGCCCATCATCACCAGCCCCAAGAAGGCCGCCGAGGCCCTCGAGTGGGTGGTGCGCGAGATGGACGCCCGGTACGACGACCTCGCCGCCTTCGGCTACAAGCACATCGACGACTTCAACGCCGCCGTCCGGGCTGGCAAGGTCAAGCCGCTGCCGGGCTCCGAGCGCAAGATCGCCACGTACCCGTACCTGCTGGTCGTGGTCGACGAGCTCGCCGACCTCATGATGGTCGCCCCGCGCGACGTCGAGGCGTCGATCCAGCGCATCACCCAGCTCGCGCGCGCCGCCGGCATCCACCTGGTGCTGGCCACGCAGCGCCCGTCGGTCGACGTCGTCACGGGCCTCATCAAGGCCAACGTGCCCTCGCGCCTGGCGTTCGCGACGTCGTCGCTCGCCGACTCCCGCGTGGTGCTGGACCAGCCGGGCGCCGAGAAGCTCGTGGGCCAGGGCGACGCCCTGTTCCTGCCGATGGGCGCCGCCAAGCCGATGCGCGTCCAGGGCGCGTGGGTCACCGAGACCGAGGTCCACGCCGTCGTCGAGCACGTCAAGGCGCAGCTCAAGCCGACGTACCGGACCGACGTCACCGCCCCGGCCGCCGCCAAGCGTGAGGTCGACGACGACATCGGCGGCGACCTCGACCTGCTGCTCCAGGCCGCCGAGCTGGTGGTGACCACGCAGTTCGGCTCGACGTCGATGCTGCAGCGCAAGCTGCGCGTCGGGTTCGCGAAGGCCGGGCGGCTCATGGACCTGCTGGAGTCGCGTGAGATCGTCGGGCCCTCCGAGGGGTCCAAGGCGCGCGAGGTGCTGGTGCAGCCTGACGACCTGCCGGCCGCGCTGGCCGTCATCCGCGGCGAGCCCGCCCCGCTGTTCGACCAGGACGAGCCCGCGCCCGAGGCCGACCGCTACGCCGACGGCGGGGACGGCCACCGCCCGCCCGTCGCCACGGACTACCACGACGACGCAGACACGGACCCGGAGACCGGCTGGCGGTAGTCGGACCAACTAGGCTGGCCGGGTGGTCGATGCCCCTGTCTCCCCGTGGAACGCCGCCAACCTGGTGACGATGGCACGCATCGTGCTCGTGCCCTTCTTCGCGTGGGCGCTGCTCGCCGAGGGTGGCCACACGATCACGTGGCGGCTCGTCGCGACCGGGATCTTCCTGCTGGCGGCGCTCAGCGACCGCATCGACGGCCACCTGGCGCGCAGCCGCAACCTGGTCACGGACCTCGGCAAGCTGCTCGACCCGATCGCCGACAAGACGCTCGTGGGCGCCGCGCTCATCCTGCTGTGGCTGCCGCTGCGCGAGCTGCCGTGGTGGGTGCCCGTGGTGGTGCTGGTGCGCGAGCTCGGGATCACCGTGATGCGGATGTTCCTCAAGCGGTACGAGGTGATCCCGGCGTCGCAGGGCGGCAAGCTCAAGACGGCGCTCCAGCTTGCCGCGATCACGCTCTTCCTGCTGCCGCTCGACCACATGCCCGAGGCGGTCAAGGTGGTCGCATGGGTGATTCTCAGCGCGGCCATCGTGGTGACGGTCGTGACCGGTGTCGACTACGCGATCAAGGGCTGGCACATCCACCGCGAGGCGCAGCGCGCCGCGACGTCGTGACGGCCGACTGGTGACCGCGCCCGCCGACGTGCTCGCGGCCGCCGCGGCCCGAGGCTGGACCCTGGGCGTCGCGGAGTCGCTCACGGGCGGCATGGTCTCGGCCGCGCTCGTCGACGTCCCGGGGGCGTCGGCGGTGCTGCGCGGCGCCGTGGTCGCCTACGCGACGGACCTCAAGGCGTCGCTGCTCGACGTCGACGCAGGCCTGCTGGCCGCACGCGGAGCCGTCGACCCCGACGTCGCGCTCGCCATGGCCGACGGCGTGCGCCGGGCGGTGCGGTCCGACGTCGGGCTCGCGACCACCGGCGTGGCCGGACCGGACCCGCAGGACGGCCACCCGCCGGGCCTCGTCTACGTGGCCGTCGCGACGCCGGAGGGCCGGCACGTGCGCCGCATCGACGTCGACGGCGACCGGCCGGCGGTGCGCGCGAGGGCCCTCGCGGGCGTGCTCGACCTCGCGCTCGAGGCGTGCGGCGGCACCCCGCAGTGGCGCGCGGCGCACTGACGTGGAAGGTTCGGGAACAAGGCCCTCGGGGGCGGCGTTGGAGAGGTCGTGATCAGCACCAGACCCGAAGGCGGCACCCGTCCCACGGTGCGGCCCGGGGTGCGTCAGGCTCGTCCCGAGCAAGGGCGCATCGTGTACGGTAGGTCGACTTCCGGTCCTGCGGGCCGGACGGACAACGAGAGGGGGCGCGAGATGGTCGTTCTGCGACGAGAGATCGGCGACGTGCTGCGAGATGCACGGCAGCGCCAGGGGCGCACCCTTCGTGAGGTGTCGTCGGCAGCGCGCGTCTCGCTCGGTTATCTGAGCGAGGTAGAGCGAGGCCAGAAGGAAGCATCGTCGGAGCTGCTCGGCTCGATCTGCGAGGCGCTCGACGTCCCGCTGTCGCTCGTGCTCCGTGAGGTCAGCGACCGCATCGCGATCGCCGAGGGCCTTGCGATCCCCGACACCATTCCCGCGGACTTCGTCGCCGGGCTGCTGGCCCGTGGTGGCGAGCGTCGCGGACGCACGGAGAAGGAGCTGGCCTCGGTCGGCTGACCTTCGCGTCAGGTTTCACGGGAGGGCGGTTCCCCGGTCGGGGAGCCGCCCTCCTGGCGTGCCCGGGGCCTCAGCGGCCCGCCGGGGCCTGGCAGGTGGGGCACCAGTACACGACCCGCTCCAGCGCCCCCTGGTCGGGGCGCTTGTCGGGGGAGGTGGTCGCGCCGAGAGCGATCGGCGTACCGCAGCGCACGCACGGCTTGTTGTGGCGTCCGTGGACCTTCCGCTCGACCGCTCCCAGCCCCCGGCGCCGCCCCACCTCCACCGAGCCGCCGATCAGCCGGGCCGCCGTCAGGAGCAGCGACCTCCCCTGCCCCGGGGCCAGGTCGCCGACGGGCGTCCAGGGCCACAACCGCTCGGCGAAGAGTGACTCCGCCATCCAGATGGTGCCGAGGCCGGCGACCGTGCGCTGGTCGAGCAGCGCCGCACACACCGGCCGGGCCGGTTCCGCCGCAAGGCGGCGGGCGCCCTCGGCGGCGCCGTCGTCGGGCGTGCCCGAGGCGCCGGGGGGTGCCACGAAGCCCGGGGCGAGCACGTCCGGGCCCAGGTGCCAGATGAGCAGCGACTCGTCGTGCGTGCGCACCAGGTCCATCATCCCGAGCTGCCAGCCCAGGCACGTCCACTTCTCGGTCGCGAGCACCGCGCGGACGGCCGGGGCCCTCCCCGCGGCCTCGCGCGTGCCGGTGCGCTGCACCTTCCACGAGCCGTCCATGCGCAGGTGCGTGTGGAGGGTGCGGCCGTCGTCGAAGCGCAGCAGCGTGTGCTTGCCGTAGGCGACCGACTCGAGCAGCGTGCGGCCGCGCAGGTCGGCGCCCGCGATGCCGGGCCAGCGCAGCTCGGCCCGCACCAGCGGCGAGCCTCCCAGCGCGGTGCCCAGGCGCTCGGCCGTCAGCTTGAGGACGTCGCCCTCGGGCATGGCTCAGCCGCCCGCGACCCGCAGGCCCCGCGGCGTGACCGCGAACCCGGCGTCGAGCAGCGCCGCCGCGAGGGGCGTGCGGTCGCGGGCTGCCGTGAGGGACGCGGCGCCGTCGGCACGCTGCACCAGCACACGGCCGAGCCGCCCGGCTCTGGCCGCGTCGGCGAGCTCGCGCGCGGCGGCGGCGAGGCGACGCTCTCCGCCCGGCCCGGGCGGGGCGAACGACAGGACGGTCCGCCCGCCCCGCTCGACGAAGAGCATCAGGTCGCCGTCGACGAGCACCACCACGGCGCTCGCCTTGCGGCCCGGGCGGTGGCTGGGCTCGTCCGCGTCGGGTCCCTTCGGCCAGGCGAGCGCGGCGCCGTACGGGTTGGCGGGGTCGGTCGCCGCGAGGAGCTGCGTCAGGGGCGCGCGCACCCGCGTGTCGTCGGGGTCGTGGGCCCGCGCGCGGTCGGCGGCGTCGGTGCGCAGCTGGTCGACGGCCCCCGGCAGCGCGAACTGGGACCCGCCCAGCCCCTCGACGAAGTAGCCGCGGCGCACCGCCCCGCGCTCCTCGAGCTCGCGCAGCACGCGGTACACGTCCCGGAAGGCGCGCGTGGCGCCCTCGGCCGGGGCGACGGCGCGCGTGAGGACGCCGTGCCGCTCGAGCAGCACCTGGGTGAGGGCGTGCGCGCGCAGGGTGGGGTCCCGCTCGACGGCGGGCAGCGCCGACCAGCGGCCGCCGCCCGCGCGCACCCCGGCCGCCGGCGACGACACCGGCCGCGACAGCCCCGAGAACCGGGCCCCCCGGACCGCCCGGGCGCGCGCCGGTGCCCGCGGCGCCCGGTGCGCCCCGCCCACGCCGGCGCCGACGGCCTCGCGCAGCGGCCCCAGCCCGTCGTTGGTGACCCACCCGGCCCAGAGGAGGTCCCACAGGGCCTCCAGCGTGGCGGCCGACGACGCGTCGGCGAGCTCGGCGAGCCGGGCCAGGAAGAACCCGCCCGATCCGGTCAGGAGGTCCAGCACTGCCCGGTGCAGGGGCGTGTCGAGGGGCCCGCCCTCCTCGACCGGGTCCGGCGGGCGCAGGGTCAGGGGGGCGCCGTCGGCCAGGTGCAGCGACACCATCCCGTCGCCTCCGCCCGACCCGGGCAGCCGCCCGTGCCCGCACCACAGCACCTCGCCGGCCACCGTGAGCTCGTCCAGCAGGGCGGGGGAGTAGCCCGGCACGCGCGACGGCAGCACCAGCGTCTCCAGCGCGCTCGCCGGCACGGCCGCACCCGCGAGCTGCTCCACCGCCCGGAGCACGCCGTCGACCCCGCGCGTCACCGCGCTGGACCCCACCTGCTGCCAGCGGGGCAGGAACACCCCGAGCGCCTGGGGCTCGACGGGCTCGACCTCGGCGCGCAGCGCCGCGAGGGAGCGCCGCCGCAGGCGCCGCAGCACCTCGGGGTCGCACCACTCGTCGCCTTTGCCGCCCAGCGACGACGGGCGCAGAGCCCCGCGCACCACCGTGCCCGCGGCCTCCAGGCCGGCCAGGGCGTGCAGCACGACGGCGACGCCCAGCCCGAAGCGGGCGGCGACGTCGGCCGCCGCGACCGGCCCGTGGGTGCGGACGTGGCGGCGCACCAGGTCGCCCAGGGGGTCCGGGACCAGCTCGGTGAAGGCCTCCGGCACCCCCACGGGGAGGGCCACGCCGAGCGCGTCGCGCAGGCGGCCGGCGTCCTCGACCACGGCCCACTGCTCGGCCCCGGCGAACCGGACGCGGATCACGCGCCGGGCGGCCTCCAGGTCCTCCAGCCACGCCGACACCTCGCCGCGGGACTCCTCGCGCGTGCGCGCCTCCAGTGCGGCGCGGGGGTGCGGGCCGGTGCGGCGCAGCACGTCCCACAGCCCCTCGGCGTCCTTGGCCTGCCGCTCCGGGGCGAGAGCCTGGAGCTCCGTCTCGGTGGCCTCGACGGCCGCGGGGTCGAGCAGGTCCGCGATCGCGGTCGCGCCCTGGTCGCCCAGCAGCTCGGCCAGCAGGTCGGGGTCCAGCGACAGCGCCGCGGCCCGGCGCTCGGCCAGCGGGGCGTCGCCGTCGTACAGGAACTGGGCGGTGTACCCGAACAGGAGCGACTGCGCGAAGGGCGACGGGCTCTGCGTGCTCACCTCGACCACGCGGACGCGGCCGGCGCCGATGTCGCCCATGAGGCCGGCGAGCGCGGCGACGTCGAAGTCGTCCTGGAGGCACTCGCGCGCGGCCTCGAGCGTCATGGGGAACTCGGGGAACTGCGACGCGACCTGGAGCAGCTGGGCGGCGCGCTGGCGCTGCTGCCACAGCGGCTGGCGCCGGTCGGGGCGGCGGCGGGGCAGCAGCAGCGCGCGGGCCGCGGCCTCGCGGAACCGGGCCGCGAAGAGCACCGACGAGCCGAGCTCGTCGCGCACCGAGGTCACGACGTCGTCGGGGTCCACGAGCAGGTCCTCGGCCGTGATCAGGGGGGCGTCGCCGAGCCCTCCGGCCGCCAGGGGTGCGTCGTCCCAGCTCGCGCCAGCGTCGGGCAGGCGCAGCACGATGCCGTCGTCGGAGTGCATGACGGCGACGTCGAGCCCGTGCCGCGCGCGCAGGCGGCCCGCGAGGATCAGCGACCACGGCGCGTGCACGCGCGCCCCGAACGGGGAGTGGACCACCACGCGCCAGTCGCCGAGCTCGTCGCGGAACCGCTCGACCACGATGGTGCGGTCGTCGGGCACGCGGCCCGTGGCGGTGCGCTGCTCCGTCAGGTAGGCGGCGAGGTTGTCGGCGGCCCAGGCGTCGAGCCCTGCCTCCTGGAGGCGCGCCCGGCCGGCGGCGGCGTCGTCGGCGAGCAGCGTCTCGGTGGTGCGGACGAACGCACCCATGGCCCGTCCCAGCTCGACCGGGCGGCCCTGGGAGTCGCCCTTCCAGAACGGCAGCCGCCCCGGCAGGCCGGGCGCGGGCGTCACGAGCACGCGGTCGGGCGTGATGTCCTCGATGCGCCACGTCGAGGAGCCGAGCGTGAACGTGTCGCCGACGCGCGACTCGTACACCATCTCCTCGTCGAGCTCGCCGACGCGCTTGCCGCCGCGCTGGCCGTCCTGCGCGCCCGCGAGGAACACGCCGTACAGGCCGCGGTCCGGGATGGTGCCGCCGCTGGTCGCGGCCAGTCGGAGCGCCCCCGGGCGCGCCGAGAGCCGGTTCGCGGCCCGGTCCCAGACGATGCGCGCGCGCAGCTCGGCGAAGTCCTCGCTGGGGTAGCGGCCCGCGAGCATGTCGAGCACGGCGTGCCAGGTGGCGTCGCCGAGGTGCTGGTAGGGGTGGGCGCAGCGGAACGTGGCGAGCAGGTCGGTGGCGTCCCAGTCGTCCGTGGCGAGGGCCGCCACGACCTGCTGGGCCAGCACGTCGAGCGGGTTGGCGGGCACGTGCAGCGGCTCGATCTCGCCCTCGCGCATGCGCTGCGCCACGACGGCCGACGGCACCAGGTCGCCGCGGTGCGTCGGGAAGACGACGCCGTGCGACACCGCCCCGACCTGGTGGCCCGCGCGCCCGATGCGCTGCAGCCCGGAGGCCACCGACGGCGGCGCCCCCACCTGCACCACCAGGTCGACGGCACCCATGTCGATGCCCAGCTCCAGGGAGCTCGTCGCGACGACGGCGGGCAGGCGCCCCTCCTTGAGCTCCGACTCGGTCCGGGTGCGCTCGGTGCGGCTCATCGACCCGTGGTGCGCGCGGGCGAGCACCTGGAGCTCCTGCGGCAGCCCGACGGCCGTGCCCGACGAGCTGGGCTCCTGGGCCGGCCACGTGGCGCCCTGGTCGGCGACCTCGTGGCCGCTGCGCTGCGCCCACAGCTCGTTCATGCGGCTGGTGAGCCGCTCCGCGCCGCGCCGCGAGTTGGTGAACACGAGCGTGGAGCGGTGCGAGGCGACCAGGTCGACCACGCGCTCCTCGACGTGCGGCCACACCGAAGCGCGGCGTGGCGGGGCGGCGGCGTCGCCGGTCAGGTCGACCTCGTCGCCGCCGTCCGGCTCCCCTGTGGGCGCGTCCAGGTCCGCGAGGTCCGGCACGGGCACGACGACGTCGATCGCCCACTCCTTGGCGGCGGGCGGCTGCACGACCACCACCTCGCGGCCGCCGTCGGCCTCCCGGCGGTGGCCGCCCAGGAACGCGGCGACCTCCTCGACGGGCCGCACCGTGGCCGACAGCCCGACGCGCTGGGCGGGCGGCGCACCGGAGGCGACGAGCAGCGCGTCCAGGCGCTCCAGGCTCAGCGCCAGGTGCGCGCCGCGCTTGGTGCCCGCGACGGCGTGGATCTCGTCGAGGATGACCGTCTCGACGCCCAGCAGGCCGGCGCGGGCCTGCGACGTGAGCACAAGGAACAGCGACTCCGGCGTCGTCACCAGCACGTCCGGCGGGCGGGTCGCGAAGGCTCGCCGCTCGTTCTGCGGCGTGTCGCCGGTGCGCATGCCGACCTCGATCTCGGGCGTCTCGATCCCCGCCCTTGCAGCGGCCTGCCGGATGCCCGCGAGGGGGGAGCGCAGGTTGCGCTGCACGTCGGCGGCCAGCGCCTTGAGCGGCGACACGTACAGCACGCGGCAGCGGCGGGCGCGCTCGGGCACCGGCTCGTGGTGCAGGCGGTCGATCGCCCAGAGGAACGCAGCGAGCGTCTTGCCCGAGCCCGTGGGCGCGACGACGAGCGCGTGCCTGCCCTGGCCGATGGCGTCCCACGCGCCGAGCTGCGCGGGCGTCGGGCCCTCGAAGGCGCCCGCGAACCAGTCGCGGGTCGCCGCGCCGAAGGCGCGCACCGGCTCGAGGCCGTCGGGGGCGGGCGCTGAGGTCACCTGGCCATTCTGGCCGGGCCCACCGACACCCACCCGTCGGCGTGGCACGCTGTCCCCGTGCGTCTGAGGGAGTTCTGGCAGCTGGTCGACGAGGTGTTCGGCCGGGGGGTGGGCCGCGCCCTGGCGCGCGAGCAGGTGCTGGGCGCGCTGGGCGACCGCACGCCCGTCGAGGCCCTCGAGGCGGGCATCCAGCCGCGCGACGTGTGGCACGCGCTGTGCGACGCGATGGACGTGCCGGACGCCCGCCGCTGGGGTCCTGGCCGCCGCCGCAACGCCCCGCCGCCGTCGCGGTGAACGTCGTCGGCGCGACACGCGGGCGTGTCGTCGCGTTCGAACAGATGTGCGAGTAGAGTCTGCGCACAGGCACGGATTCCGGAACCTTGTCGACAGGCAGGGGCCGGAGAAGGCGTCCGTGTCGGTGGCTGCACCTACGGTCCATACCGATGAGCTCGCAGACACGAACCGCACCGCGCGCACGCCGCGCCCAGACGACGAAGGTGAACGACATGCCCGCACCGGCAGACCGTGACAAGGCCCTCGAGGCCGCGCTCGCCCAGATCGACCGCAGCTTCGGCAAGGGCTCGGTCATGCGGCTCGGAGACGAGTCCCGCGCTCCCGTCGAGGTGATCCCCACCGGTTCCATCGCGCTCGACGTCGCGCTCGGCATCGGCGGCCTGCCGCGCGGCCGCATCATCGAGGTCTACGGCCCCGAGTCCTCCGGCAAGACGACGGTCGCGCTGCACGCCGTGGCCAGCGCCCAGCGCGCGGGCGGCATCGCGGCGTTCATCGACGCCGAGCACGCGCTCGACCCGGAGTACGCCAAGAAGCTCGGCGTCGACACCGACGCGCTGCTGGTCTCCCAGCCGGACACGGGGGAGCAGGCGCTCGAGATCGCGGACATGCTGATCCGCTCGGGCGCGCTGGACATCATCGTCATCGACTCGGTCGCGGCGCTGGTGCCCAAGGCCGAGATCGAGGGCGAGATGGGCGACAGCCACGTCGGCCTCCAGGCCCGCCTCATGTCCCAGGCGCTCCGCAAGATCACGGGCGCGCTCAACTCCTCGGGCACGACGGCGATCTTCATCAACCAGCTCCGCGAGAAGATCGGCGTGTTCTTCGGCTCGCCGGAGACGACCACGGGTGGTAAGGCGCTCAAGTTCTACGCCTCGGTCCGGATGGACATCCGTCGCATCGAGACCCTCAAGGAGGGCACCGACGCGGTCGGCAACCGCACGCGCGTCAAGGTCGTCAAGAACAAGATGGCCCCACCCTTCAAGCAGGCCGAGTTCGACATCCTCTACGGCGTGGGCATCTCCCGCGAGGGCGGCCTCATCGACATGGGCGTCGACCACGGCCTGGTCCGCAAGAGCGGCTCGTGGTTCACCTACGAGGGCGACCAGCTCGGCCAGGGCAAGGAGAACGCCCGCAAGTTCCTGCGCGACAACCCCGACCTCGCCAACGAGATCGAGAAGCGCATCAAGGAGAAGCTCGGCATCGGCGCGCGGCTCGACGCCCCGGCGGACGCCGTGGCCGCGGGCACGGTCGAGGCCCCCGCCGTCGCCGTCGAGGACGTCGCCGCGCCGGCCGCCAAGGCGGGTGCCAAGGGCAAGAAGGCGCCCTTCTGATGGAGGCGGAGGGCGGTCGCGGCGTGGGGAAGCGTCGCGGCCGCCCTGGTCGTGGGGCCGGCGCCGACCGGGCGCCGCGCAGGTCGGTCGCGGAGCGCCTCGAGGAGGGCGAGCTCAGCGCCGACGAGGCGGTCGACCTGGCCCGCGAGACGGTGCTGCGCACCCTCACGGCGGCGCCCAAGAGCCGCCGCGAGCTCGAGCAGTCGCTGGCCCGCAAGGGCTACCCCGAGCACGTGGCCGCACAGGTGCTCGACCGCCTGGACGAGGTGGGCCTGGTCGACGACGCCGGGTACGCCCAGATGGTGGTGCGCACCCGGCACGCCGAGCGCGGCCTCGCCCGGCGCGCGATCGCCGTCGAGCTGCGACGCCGCGGCATCGACGACGACACCGCCGCCGACGCCCTGGACCAGGTCGACGACGAGGACGAGCGCGCGGCGGCCGAGCGGCTGGCGCACAAGCTCGTGGCGCGCACGCGCGGCCTCGACCGTGACGCCCGGGTCCGGCGGGCGGCGTCCGCCCTGGCTCGCAAGGGCTACGGCCCGGGCCTCGCGTTCGCCGCGGTCAAGGGCGCGCTCGCCGCGGAGGGCGAGGACACGGACGACCTGCCCGAAGACCTCGGGTAGTCACGCCGCGCAGGCTCACGCCGCCGCGGGCCTGACCGTCCGCCGCGCCGCGACGTCCGGGGTCACCGGTACCTGGGTGCGTCCCGCCGTCCGGCCCGAGAGCCGGCGGGCCAGCCGGTGCGCCACCCACGAGAGCAGGTTGTTCAGCAGGATGAAGAGCACCGCCGCGACGAACAGCACCTGGAGCGGGTTCCCGCCGCCCGAGGCGAGGATCTGCGCGGACCGCAGCAGCTCGGCGTAGCTGATGATCTGCCCCAGCGCGGAGTCCTTGAGCACCACGACCAGCTGGGACACCACGGCGGGCAGCATGGCGATGAGCGCCTGCGGCAGCTGGACGGAACGGAGCGTCTGGCCCGGAGTCAGGCCGACGGAGAGGCCGGCCTCGGCCTGGCCGCGCGGCAGGTTCCCGACGCCCGACCGCACCAGCTCGGCGATCACCGACCCGTTGTAGAGCACCAGCGCCACCACCACGGCGGTGAACGCGGAGTCGGCGACGACGTCCTTCATGGCGGTGCCGAAGAACGCGTTGAGGAACAGCATCATCAGCAGCACCGGCACCGCGCGCAGGAACTCCACGACCACGGAGCACACCCACCGCACCGCCCGGGCGTGGGCAAGCCGCCCCATGCCGAGCAGGATGCCCAGCACCACCGCGCCGACGGTCGCGAACGCCGCCGCCCGCAGCGTGTTCTCCAGGCCGGGCAGGTAGTAGAACTGCCAGGCCCGCGCGTCGACGGCGGGCCCCCACATTGCGGGGGAGAGCTGTCCCTTGCCGGCCAGCACCACCAGCACCCAGACCGCGATCCCGGCGACGACGATGCCGCCCACGATGTTGCCGCCCACCATGAGGCGGCGGCCGCGTGGCCCGGGCGCGTCGAAGAGGACAGTGCTCACCGGGTCACCGCCAGCCGGCGCGACAGCCCGGTGGTGGCGAGCCCGATCGGGATCACCAGCACCACGAACCCGACCGCGAAGGTCAGGAAGATCGGCCACAGGTAGTCGGGCCGGAACTCGATCATGGTCTTCATCGCCCCCGAGCTCTCGGTGGCCACCGACGCGGCGACGGCCACCGTCGAGTTCTTCAGCAGCGCGATGAGCGTGTTGCCCAGCGGCGCGACGGCCCCGCGGAAGGCCTGCGGCAGCACGACGATGCGGGCCGCGGCGAGGAACGGCAGCCCGATCGCGCGCGCGGCCTCGGCCTGCCCGGCGGGCACCGTGTTGACGCCCGACCGGATCGCCTCGCAGACGAAGGCTGCGTGGTAGACGCCCAGCCCGACCACGGCGAACAGGAAGAAGTTGAGGGCGAAGTCGTGGGCGAGGCTGATCTTGAGCTGCGTCCACACCGCCAGCACGAGGAACGTCATGATCACCGTTAGTGGCGTGTTGCGGACGATGTTCACGTACGTCGCCCCGGCCCACCGGAGCGACGAGAGCGGCGAGATCCGCATGACGGCGAGCACGGTGCCGATCACGAGCGCGAGCAGCGCGCCCCAGAACGTCAGCTGGATGTTGACCCAGAACGCCCCCAGCACGTCGTAGTGCTTGAGGATGTCGAGGAACTCCGACACGTGGGCTCCTTTCAGGCTCGGCAGGCCCGGCCGGCGACGCTGCGCCGGCCGGGCCCGCCCGAAGGGTGACGGCTCAGGCGCAGGCGTCCTGCGCCGGCGGGTTCTCCTGCTTGTTCGGCGTGTACCCGGTGCCGGCCGTGTTCTTGTCGACGAGCTTCTGCCAGGTGCCGTCGTCGATCATCGACTTGATGGCCGCGTTGACCTTCTCGCAGGTGGCCTTGGAGCCCTTGGGCAGCCCGACGCCGTAGTTCTCGGTCGAGAACGGGTGGCCCACCACCTTGACCTTGCCCTTGTTGGCGGGGGTCGCGGCGAGGCCGGCAAGGATGATGTCGTCGGTGGTCACGGCGTCGACCTGGCCCGCGACCAGCGCCGTCACGCACTCGGCGTAGCCCGGGCGCTCGAGCAGGTTGACGCCCTTGGAGTACTGGTCCTTGATCTTCTGCGCCGACGTCGAGCCCGTGACGGAGCACAGGTTCTTGCCCTCGAGGCTCTCGGGGCCGGTGATGTCGGTGTTGTTCGAGGCGACGAGCAGGTCCTGGCCGGCGACGAAGTACGGCCCGGCGAAGTCGACCACCTGCTTGCGCGCGTCGGTGATCGAGTAGGTCGCGAAGATCATGTCGACCTGGTGGTTCTGCAGCATCTGCTCGCGCTGGGCCGAGGGCGACTCGACCCACGTGATCTGGCTCGGCTTGTAGCCGAGCTTCTCGGCGACGTACGTGGCGACGTCGACGTCGAACCCCGTGTGCTTGCTGCCGTCCTGGTAGCCGAGGCCGGGCTGGTCGAACTTCACGCCGATCTTGATGGACTTGCCGGCCCCGTCGGACGAACCCCCGCTCGAGCCGACGGAGGCGCTGGAACAGGCCGACAAGGTGAGTGCTGCGGTGGCCGCCAGGGCGACCAGGCCGGTGAGCTTCTTGCGCATGTTGTCCCCTTCGTTGGTTGCGTCCCCCCGGACGCCGTGTCAGCGGATCTGCGGGTTCAGTGGACGAGGATCTTCGAGAGGAAGTCCTTGGCCCGCGACGACGTCGGCGCGGTGAAGAAGGTGTCCGGGTCGGACTCCTCGACGATCTGGCCGTCGGCCATGAAGACGACCCGGTCGGCGGCCTTGCGGGCGAAGCCCATCTCGTGGGTGACCACGATCATGGTCATGCCCTCCTTGGCGAGGGCGACCATCGCGTCGAGCACCTCCTGCACCATCTCCGGGTCCAGGGCGGAGGTCGGCTCGTCGAAGAGCATGACCTTGGGGTGCATGGCCAGGGCGCGGGCGATGGCGACGCGCTGCTGCTGCCCGCCCGAGAGCTGGGCCGGCATCTTGCGCGCCTGGTTCTCGACGCCCACGCGGCGCAGCAGCGTGAGCGCCTCCTCCTCGGCGTCCTTGCGCGACGCGCCGCGCACCTTGCGCGGCCCGAGGGTGACGTTGTCGAGCACCGTCTTGTGGGCGAACAGGTTGAACGACTGGAACACCATCCCGACCTCGGTGCGCAGCCGCGCGAGCGCCTTGCCCTCGGCGGGGATGGGCGAGCCGTCCACGAGGATCTCGCCGTCGTCGACGGTCTCCAGGCGGTTGATCGCCCGGCACAGCGTCGACTTGCCGGAGCCCGACGGGCCGATGACGACGAGGACCTCGCCCTTGCGGACGGTCAGGTCGATGTCGCGCAGCACGTGCAGGTCGCCGAAGTGCTTGTTCACGCCCCTCAGCTCGACGAGGGCCGGTGCGGGTTCGTCCATGGCGCGGAGTCCTTTCCGTCAATCCACATCAGACGTCCAGCATCTCCGCCCTGGGTGACGAGCGAAAGACCACGGACGTCGCTGTCCGGCTACGGTTCGGTCACGATTCGCTCCCTCATCGGTCATGACCAGGACCGATCTTGGTCGCGTTCCGTGCCCAGGGTTGGGGACCGTACCCTAGAAACGATGTCCACGACCACCGCACCCACCGCAGTCCTGCCCGCCCAGGGCCCCCGCACGTACGTCGTGCGCACCCTCGGCTGCCAGATGAACGTCCACGACTCCGAGCACATGGCCGGGATGCTCGAGCAGGCCGGCTACGTCCGCGCCACCAAGGAGGACGACGCCGCCAACCAGGCCGACGTCGTCGTCATCAACACCTGCGCGGTACGGGAGAACGCGGCGACGCGGCTCTACGGCAACCTCGGCCACCTCGCGAGCATCAAGGCGGCGCGGCCGGGCATGCAGATCGCCGTCGGCGGCTGCCTGGCCCAGAAGGACCGCGGCGAGATCGTGGCGAAGGCGCCCTACGTCGACGTCGTGTTCGGGACGCACAACCTCGACGCCCTGCCCGTGCTGCTCGAGCGAGCGCGCCACAACGAGCGCGCCGAGGTGGAGATCGCCGAGTCGCTCCAGGTCTTCCCCTCGACCCTGCCCACGCGCCGCGAGAGCGTCTACGCCGGGTGGGTGTCCATCTCGGTGGGCTGCAACAACACCTGCACGTTCTGCATCGTGCCGCACCTGCGCGGCAAGGAGCGCGACCGCCGGCCGGGGGAGATCCTCGCCGAGGTCCAGGCGCTGGTCGACGCCGGCGCCGTCGAGGTGACGCTGCTGGGCCAGAACGTGAACTCCTACGGCGTGGAGTTCGGCGACCGCGGCGCGTTCGCCAAGCTGCTGCGCGCGTGCGGCCAGATCGAGGGCCTGGAGCGCGTGCGCTTCACGTCCCCGCACCCGGCCGCGTTCACCGACGACGTCATCGAGGCGATGGCGCAGACGCCGAACGTCATGCCGTCGCTGCACATGCCGCTGCAGTCCGGCTCCGACCGGGTCCTGCGCGCGATGCGCCGCTCGTACCGGTCCGACAAGTTCCTCGGCATCCTCGAGCGCGTCCGCGCCGCGATGCCCGACGCCGCCATCACCACCGACCTGATCGTCGGGTTCCCGGGGGAGACCGAGGAGGACTTCGCCGAGACCCTGCGCGTCGTCGAGGCCTCGCGCTTCACCTCCGCGTTCACGTTCCAGTACTCGCCGCGCCCCGGCACGCCCGCCGCGACCATGGAGGACCAGGTCCCCAAGGAGGTCGTCCAGGAGCGCTTCGAGCGGCTCCTCGCGCTCCAGGAGCGCGTCTCGGAGCAGGAGGCCGCCAAGCAGGTGGGCCGCACGCTCGAGCTGCTCGTCATCGAGGGCCACGGCAAGAAGGACGGCGCCACCGCCCGCGTCTCCGGCCGCGCCCCCGACAACCGCCTGGTGCACTTCGCGCTCCCGCCGGAGCTGGCCGCCGGCGTCCTGGGCGAGCCGACGTCGCTCGACGACGCCCGCCTGGCCCCCGTGGCCGAGCTCGACGCGCGCCTGCCGCGCCCCGGCGACCTCGTGACCGTCGAGGTCACGCACGCCGCCCCGCACCACCTGCTCGCCGACTCGGCGCTCGCGGGCGGGCCCTACGGGGTGCGGCGCACGCGCTCGGGCGACGCCTGGGCGGAGCGCGAGCGCACGCGCCTGGGCGGCGGCGAGGACCACCACGGGCACGGCACGCCGGCCCCGGCCGGCCCCGTCACCCTGGGGATGCCGACCCTGCGGGCCTGATCGGTTACTCCGAGGTCAGCGTGCTCAGCGACGCGAAGAACTGCGTCGCGGTGACCAGCCCGCACGACACCGTGGCGGCCAGCTGGTCGTCCGTGGCGCCGTGCTCGAAGTCCACCGACACCTCGGCGTACAGGGCCAGGCCCTCGTCCTCCTCGCGCGTGTAGACCTTGGGCCAGATGCGCTCGCGGTTCCAGTCGTTCGCCGCCTGGAGCACCGCCAGGCGCGTGCGCGACGGCACCGTGCCTGCCCACCGGCCGCGCACCTGCAGGATCTCGTCGTGGTCGCCCAGCGTCAGGAACCAGAAGCGGTTGCCGTCCCAGGTGCCGGTGACGTCGCCGTCGTCGTCGATGCGGAAGCGGTAGCCGCGGCGCGCCAGGTCGTCGCCCACGCGCTGCGACGTGATGGGCGTGGGCACGTCCGCCGGGCCGGCCGGTCCCGCCGCGCCGCGGGGGCGGCGGAACGGGAACCTCACGGGGCCTCCCGCAGCGGGTCGGGCCACGCCTCGTCCAGGGAGTCGAAGAACATCGAGCCCGTGGTCAGCCCGCACTGCAGCACCTGGTCGAGCTGGGCGTCGTTCACGCCGGCCTCGACGTCGACGGTGGTGTCCGCGCAGACGACGACCGTGCCGTCGTCGCGCACCCGCACGTACGCCTTGGGCCAGATGTGGTCGGCGTTCCACTCGTTGCAGGCGGCGAGGATCTCCTCGAGCCGCTCGATCGTCGCCTCGCGGTTCCACTGCCCGCGCACCTGGACCACCTCGTCGTGGTCGCCGAGCACCAGGAAGTAGAAGAGCCGGCCGTGCCACAGGCCGCCGAGGTCGCCGTCGGAGTCGGTGAAGTACGCGAAGCCGGAGCGCTCGAGCCACGCCGCGACCCGGTCGCGGGACAGCGGGGTGGGGACGTCGGGGTCGATGCGGGGCTGGCCGGGGACGGCGCGCGGGACGCCCGTGACCCGCAGCAGCAGGCCCTCGATCTTCTCGCGCAGCTCCTGCTCGTCGACCTCGCCCTCGGGCGTGGTGGAGCCGGAGCCGCTCGCGCGGCGGGACCCGAAGAACCTCACCTCGTCCACACTACCGGCCGACGCCGTCCCCGCCGTCCGCCCCGCGGGTGACGTCCCGCATGGTGGGCCTCGCCCGGCTAGTGTCGGCGGCGTGCCGAGCCTCGTCGTCATCCCCGCCACACCGCTGCTCCTGCCGGGCTCCGCAGGGCGGGCCGACCCGCTCGCCGGGCTGCGCGACGTCGTGCGCGACGTGGTCGTGAGCGCGCTCGACGACGCCGGCCCCGGGCCCGTCGCCGTGCTCGGCACAGGCCCCGTCGCCCGGGCGGGAAGGCTCCGCCCCACGCTCGCCGCCGCCGGGATCGCCGACCCCGAGCCCGCGCCCCGCGCCCCGGTGTGGGAGGCCGACGCCGCGACCGGACCGTCCGTCGCGCTGCTCGTGCTCGCCGACGCCGGGCGCGACCCGGCCTCCGTCCCGGTCGACGTGGTCGAGGTGCCCGGCGACGCACCGACCGCCGTGGTGCTCGCGGCGGCGCAACGGCTGCGCTCGGCCGCGCTCGTCGTGGTCGCGGACCACCCCGCGCCCGGCGTCGACGCGGTGCTCACCGAGCTGACCGCGGTCGGCCCGTGGACCAGCGACGTCACCGACGTGCCCGCCCACCATGAGCACCTGCCCGCCACGTACCGGGTGACCGTGCACCGCCGACGTACGGTGGGCGCGTGATCGTCGTCGCCGTCGTCGGGCCCACGGCCACCGGGAAGTCCGACCTCGCGCTCGACCTGGCCCAGGCGCTCGGCACCGCGGCCGCACCCGCGGAGATCGTCAACGCGGACGCCTACCAGCTCTACCGCGGCATGGACGTCGGCACCGCCAAGGTGCCGCCCGCCGAGAGGCGCGGCATCGCCCACCACCAGCTCGACGTGCTCGACCCGCACGAGGACGCGTCCGTGGCGCGGTACCAGGCCGCCGCCCGGGCCGACCTCGACGCGGTCGCCGCCCGCGGGGCGCGTGCCGTCGTCGTCGGCGGGTCCGGGCTGTACGTGCGCGCGCTGCTGGACCACATGGACTTCCCCGGCACGGACTCCGCCGTGCGGGCCGCGCTCGAGGAGCGCGCCGAGCGGGAGGGCCGGCGCGTGCTGCACGCAGAGCTCGCCGGGCTCGACCCCGACGCCGCGACGAGCATCGGCCCCCACAACACGCGGCGCATCGTGCGCGCG
>Ga0082212_10001846_pt1 | contig 31238 bp, 19 predicted proteins | sample TergutNt197P3_FD_71548 | JGI IMG/M metagenome (GOLD analysis project Ga0082212, IMG submission 71548) | Neocapritermes taracua P3 segment gut microbial communities from Petit-Saut dam, French Guiana - Nt197 P3 | ecosystem: Host-associated > Arthropoda: Insects > Digestive system > Gut ...
CGTCCGGGGTGCTGGAGGATGCGGTTACCCGCGTCGAAGGTTCACAAAGTCCGGTTCGTAATTTCACCATTTTGATTGACGGTGACGCACTGGCACAAGCGGGGGTGTTTCCCCAGACCTCTGTTTTTCCGGCGGTGACCACCGTTGACGATACGGAATCAATACAAACCCTTGTCGTCGGAGGAAACATCGCAAATCGTGAAACAGGGTTGGAATTAATGGAGTCCAATCTCCTGGCCGTGATTTTCGACGGTCATCGCAACCTCTTGATCACCTCCGTTCTTACGGCGGCAAAACTTCGGTCACAACTCATCCCGGTTCATGCCGATCATTTCTGGTATTATCCGCGGGGAAATATTTTCGGGATCGTTCCCGGGCAAAACACGACGAAATCCGACATTTTCCAGACGCCATCCACTTGGCAAAACAAATCTCAAGAGAATCCATTTCCGGTTTTTTTGTTCGGCACATCTGCGTATTCCGGGATGGACAGGCCGGGATGGGCGGTCCGTGAAATCGTTTGCGACGGTGAATTTTCGCCGGTACTCCTGCTGATCCGTCATGACACGTTGCTGACGCGGAAATTGTTGGTTTTTTTCATCATCGTGCTTGTGTCATGGAGAATCCGCCCCGATCGTCTGACTTGGGTGATGCTCCCGCCGATTGTCGTCATTCTCCTGGCCGGGTTGTTTCCTCCGTACATCGCTTGTCTTGTCCCCGGCGTGTTTTGGGGAACCGTCTGTGCCGTTGCGATCTGTTGGATTCGCCGCTTGCAAGTCCATTGCCGAATACTCTCTCTTCCTGCGGGCGGCGACCGGACAACCGTCGTATCACCATGCGATCGTGATGACGAATCGGAACACGGCGAAGTGCGTCGTATTGCCGTCACTTCGCATCCCCCCGTTGAGCAACAGGATTCCAGGGACATCTCGAACAGGGACATTCCGACAACGGACATTGACCCGGTGTCCAAGAGTGCTTTCCTGACGCTTCTGGTCGTAACGATTTGCGGCTTGTTGTTCGCAGGAACCGGGATACTGTCGGCGCAGCCGGCATCGCAGGCTTCGTTATCCACGGATTTTTTTTCCGCAGCAGCACCACAAGGACAGTCCCTTTCGAGTAGTGTTTCCGAAACATCAGGCAACGTATCCAACGGGAGTCGCAGAATGATGGATAACCGGGGTTTACCGTCCCCATATGAGGTTTATATTCCTTATGATTCCCGGGGGAGGATTGGTAACCGGTACTATCTCCCGGGTTCGCTCTATGATTTGCTCGTGCAAGGAAACGACAAGGAAACGACGACATCGGGAAATTGGCGGATTTGCAAATCGCGTTATATCGGTACTCTCACACACAATCCGATTCAAAACGAAGTGACACTGTCTCATCTCCGTGCGATTTATGATATTGAACTTGCGGACACGTCAGCCGTGGTGCGGCTTCCGGAAATGCCGGTAATTCCCGACGGAATTTACTGCGACGACCGGTTGATCAAGCCGATTATCCTGCCGATTTCCGGGGAAATCGGCAGGAATGCATATACGATGACCATTTTCGGGCACGGCCGTCACCAATTGGAAATCTCTCTCCAACCGACGATCATCAACGGCAATCCGGAAACTTCGTCACATCGTTTCGATTTTGCGATTCCTCCCGTGCCGGATTCCACCCTGGAGTTGACGCTTCCCGTTTCCAATCTGCCCGTTGACGTTATGCAATCGTTCGGGCAACCGTCTCTCCTGCCGGACAAATTGAGCGTATCCTTGGGACCGGTGAAACAGCTTTCCGTTTCCTGGCCGGTTTCCCCGCCGCTTCCGGGTAACTTAAGTGTTTCGCAATACTTTCATTTATCCGTTGCTCCTTCATCCGCTACTCCTTTATCCGCCGCTCCCGATCAGACGAAACTCCACGCATTATTCCGTTTCACCATTTCCAGCGGAAGTGTCAAACAAATCGAGTTGACGGTCGATCCGCGATACCGGCTGGAAGGGGATTTTCGATCCTCTGAAACCCTGGAATCGGCCGAGCCGGTTGCCGGTGTGGAAAACCTCGTACTCGTCACGTTTGCGCAGCCCGTAACGAAAAACGTGACCGTTGAGGCCATCTTCGTCCTGAAAAGCATATCGGGTGCCGTCGATTTTTCGGGAACCGGAACACTGCCGCTGCCGCGTTTTTCCGCAGCCGATGCCAACGTCCGGATCACTCATTCCTGGCTTGGCGTTTCGTCCGCCCCTTCGATCCAGGTGGAACTCCCGTTGTCGAATATGGAAACCAGAATGTTTGAAAACGATTGGGGGATTCTCGACGAACCCGTGCATCATGCATACGATCTTCAGCGTCCCCAGGAAAACTGGTTCCTTTCCGTGAAAAACCACCCGGTTTCCAGGCAATTCGAACAACGCCAGTGGCTGCTGTTCAGCAATCAGTCGATGATCGCATACCTGGAAGAAAGTGTGACGCCATCTTATGATAAGACGGCGTCCCCAAGGGGGCCAGCGGCGGACATCTCCCTGTTTCATGAGATGATCCCGACCTTTTTTCACGAGATGATTTTACCGGAAGGATTCCGCTACGAAACGGTCGAAGTCAAAACCGTCAACGGGGAACGTTGGGAAAAAATGCGAATCGAACAAAAAGATCGCCATATGGTACTGTTTTTCACGGAACCTGTCATCGGGAAATACACGGTTTCCCTTTTCGGGACGATCCCTTGCGAGTTTGGCAGGGAAATCCCTTTTCCGCTTTTCACGCATGATGAACAGGCGATCGTCCGGAGATCGATTTTTTCTTCCCGAGATACGTCCGTCCTTATCCAACAATCTCTGGAGGAACAGGCCATTCAGGTGATTGAGAATATTCCTTGTCCGATGCCTGCCTTTCCATCTGGAAATTTATTTTCGGCTTTCCGTATCGAATCGCCCGAACAACTTCTTTCCGTAACAGTATGTGTGAGTCCCAACAAGCCGGAAATCACGGGTATCATGGTTTCCCGACTCGAAAGGAATTATCCTTTTACCCGCTGGAACATGATCGTCACATGCGATGTCACGATCTCCCACGGCGAATTGGACCAGTTTTCCCTTTTTATTCCCCTGACTTTCAACGAACCGTTGACGGCTTTCCATTTTGATTCCCGGTTATCAAGCGTCCCCAGCAGGCAAATTACGAAAAACGACGGGACGCTGATTCAATTCAACAAGCCGCAGAAACCCTTGACGGGCAAGCAGTCTTTCGAGATTCAGTTTCCCATCGGCGGAACGCTTGACGCCGTGTCCGTTCCCAATGTCCAGCTCCAGCATGACTGCGAACTTGAGCACTATGTCGCTTTGCCGGAAAATTCAGGTGAAAAACCGCTGGCATGGACTCTGACCAACCTGTCGCCGACCGATGTCGTTCCGCCGGTTCTTCCGTTGCAGCAGCGTGGTCCTGATTCCGCACCTTTCCTGATCGACATGGCATTGACATACCGTTATTATCGTGCCGGTCAACGGAGTTTTTCCGCACAAATCAGTTCGTTGAACGAGACGGCCTTTGTTTCCTGCCATGATGCCGCATTTTTCATCAAACGCAACGGATTTTGCTTTGCCGTTTCCATGTTCGACATTCAGGGTAATGGCTCGCCTTATTGCGATATCGCCTTTCCCGCCGAATACCAACTGATCCAAATGCAACGGGATGGCATTTTTCCCTTGCCGGAGCGTATTGACGATGCGACGATCCGGGTGGAATTGCTTTCCGACATTCCCGTTCAACGCTTGACAATGGTTTATTGTTCGCGATGGAACGCCGCCGAGGTCACAAATGAGGTTCGGTCCCTGCCGCTTGCCTTTCCGCAAATTCTTTCTTTTCCCGTCCAGAAGACCCTTTGGGAAGTTTGGTATGAACCATTGCCGGTCATGGACACGCAAATCGATACCCTCGTAAATATCCGGAACGGTCACGAACGGTTTTTCTCCGAACACGAAATGAACACCCTGGAGCAAACGGATACCGGAAATTTGCGAGTCCGAATCGAATTGGCCCGACTGAATCAGGTGCTGGCCCTGATCCGCCTGATGTCCGCCCAGCTGCAAGGCCTGGAAAAATATCCCGACCAACAAGCCTCTTGGTCGCAGTACTGGAATGGAACCCGGCAGAGAGTGGCACGGCTGCTGACGGAATGGAATACGGACAAGGATTCCTGGAACAAAGCATTTCTCCACGGCAAAGAGATTGTTCCACAAAATTCCGATCCGTTTACCCCGGAGTGGGAGGCGTGGGAAGCAAGCCGTGACATTGCCTGGATTGATGCCTGGATTTCCCGGAATAAAACTCCCCAAGTCATTTATGATGAACTCGCCGGCCAGTATCAAACCTTGACCGGGAAAACACCACCGTCCTTATCGCCCGGAGGCGGGGATGCCGTTACAGATACGCAGGAGTTGCGGGAACGCCATAGATCCATAATGCATTTTGGAAATGAATCAGCCGGGGTGCGTTACCTGGCCGGGGCAGCCTCTTGCGGTATCACGGATTTGACCCTGGTCTTTCATTCCCAAAACGATCTCGTACCGATCGACTTTTACCTCCACTACATCCTTTGGGGAACAATTTTCCTCGTTCTGTTTGCCATGACCATCCACGGGAACACGCGACGGTTTTTCCAACGGTTTTCCGTCCTGTCGGCGATTGCACTGATCGTCTTTTGCTGGTTGTTCGTCCAACCGAACGGCATCGGTTGGACGATCCTCCTCATCCTGCTGATTTCCGCCGTGCGTCTCCAGTGGGACCAAATGCGTGCGGCAACCACCGCCGTGACACGTGATCATAACCAGTGAACACGGCAGTACAAAGTTATCGAATTGTCCTTCGAGATGAAGTGAAAGGTCGTCGGTTATGGGATAGGTGTTTTGCGATTTGCCCAAAACCTCATTTTACATCATTTACCCAAACTCAACAACCTCAGTAGCAAGGGGTCGCGCACTCGAGGGACAACCTCATTTACATCATTTTTCATGCAGTGAAATGAAGGTAAATGAGGTGGGTTATAGAGCGCGCGAATATTTGCTACTGAGGTAGTTCTGTTGTTGTAAATGAGGTAAAAATGTTGTTTGGCCGGAGTACCGGTATGAGGATTTGGGCAAACCATGAATAGCCGTTTCTGTGACAAATAACTATGGCACCATTCCGAAGGTTATTTTGATAACTTTGTAGTAGGGCGGCCACATTGTGACCGCCGCAGGACAGATTGCTAATCCTTTTTCAACGGCTGCTTGTAATCGCCGATCGGTTCCAGATTGACGTTCTTTCCCGGTTCAAGATCAATTTCCGCAATCGGCAAGGTCAGCGTTTGACCTTGAAAATCGACGGTATCAAACCGGTCTTTGCCCACGGACGTTCCGATCTTTTTGAAGAACGGGAACAGGTCTTCGCCGACGGCAATGCTCATGTCCTCGATGGTTTCGTCCCAGGATTGCCGATGATTCGGTTGATCTTCCCAACGCGTCGCACGAACCCAATACCATCGGGGATACCATGTCGGGCCGTATTTGTCGTCGAGTTTTTGCCACACCCACCAGAGTTTCGTCCAACCGTATCCATTGTCAAATCGCGGATCGTTCTTCTGGTAATGTTGGACGAAATCAAACGCCAGGAACTTGTCCATGTCGCTCATAATGCTGTTGCAATTGCGGTTCGATTTGTCTTTGTCCGCGTCATAGAAGTGAGCCCAGGCTTTTCCCTGGAACCAACCGGCATGAGCTTCGCCGCTGAGATCATGGGCGGGCGACGCCCCATAACCGCCGCTTGCATTGGTCGGACCTCGCATCGTATGGGCTTGTTCGTGGGCAAAAATACCGATAATGCCGTAACGGTCATCCGAAATAATGCCCACTTCTTTCGGCAAGCGAACATTGACCGCCCAACCGCCGCCGGAACTTGCCGATAAAATGAACATGATCGGCTCATCGGGCTTTTGCGACGGCAGCCAGGAATAAACCAGCTCGGTCACACTCGGCAAATCCTTTTCGACGACCTGCAAAAGATCGGGAATCTGGTTTTTTGCGTAATAGGCGACGATTCCGTCCGCAATCATTTCCTGATCGGGATAGATGCCACCGCCGCCGGCCCGGGGTTGCGGAAGTGCTGGCGAACCGCCGACGGGTGCTTTTCCGGCGGCGACCCAACGGATCAGTTCGTCCTGCCGCTTCATCGTTTCATCATCGGCCAGCCGTGTTTCAGGCGTTTGTTCGTTGCGAGACCTGCTTTGCGTTACCCAAAGTACGGAATCGCTTTCGAGAATCAGCACACGCCCCTTGCCGAATGGCCGTTTGGCACGGACGACACCGCCGTTATTGCCTTCGAGCAGGGATTCCCAATCGTTCCCCAGTTGCAAAACGGCAGAGCGGCCAAATTGTGCCTGCTGACTTTCCGGCAATGCTTTCGCATCGAATTCCGCAAGCAAGGCATTGAACGACCAGTTTTCGGCCACGTCTTCATTTCGCGGTGTTGCGGAAATGATGACGAGTCCGCCGCCGTCTTGCACGAATTTCTTGAGCGTTGCAATCTCTTCTGGCAGGAATTGTTGTTGGTTCGGATTGCCGGCACTGACAATCACGACGTTGAATTCCGGTGGTGTCCACCAGGCAAACGGTTCGGCGTCTTCCGTTCTTACGCGAACGCGGCAAAGCGGATTCTCGCCGAGTACGGTATCCAGGGTCGCTTGGGTTCCGCAAACACGGAAACCGTTTTGAGCAATTTGCGGCTGATAGTTCCACATCCAGGCAAAACTACAGAGGCGGTTCAAGTCCACAAGAACGTTAATTCCCGTATCGTTTTGGGTTCTTCGTTGTTGTGACGGCAATGGATAGTTCTCGAAAACACTCGTCGGAAGCGTCTTGCCTGCCTTCCACTCCGCCGTGATCTGTTCCGGTGTCAAATTCTGGGCAAAAAGCGATTGCATCAAAGCAAAAAGAATGAGAACAAACACCGCAAAGGAAACCTGTTTCATCATAAGAGCCTTTCATGTTGTAACAAGATTGTTCAAAAAACCAGAGCCGCGACGGTAACGGAGCGGTCATTCCGCTCGATGACTCTCGCGGCTCTGATTGATCACACACGGGTTTTGGCCATATTTTCGAGCGATTCTTGCACGTTGGTCACCAGTTCGTCAATGTGTTCTTTTTCGTCAAATGCGACCACAAACGCATCGACACAGCCGAAATTCAGTACGAAATCAACGGATTTTTTGCGTTTTTCAGGATCGTTGGCAAACGTTCCTTCGCCCAAAATCTTCATGCCGATGACACCAACACCGGACTCGTGACATGCGCGTGTGACTTTGACAACGCCGTCAACCGCACCGTCCATTCTTGCACCGTCATGGTTGATACGCACATGCACGGTATCCGCCCAGAGTGATTTGGATGCAACTTCCAAGGCGGTGTTCGCGTGACAACTGACGCCATGTGCACGGATGAGACCTTCCTCCTTGAGGCGTTCCATAGCTTCCATCTGTTTCTCGAATTGGTCGGCCCATTTGCCGTCCATCATGCAGTGAAGCTGCATCACGTCGATGTAATCGACTTTACACTCCTTGAGGAACCGTTTGACAGTGACATCGGCACTGGGGCGTTCCTCGACCGGTTCGGGAATTCCGCCGCCGTGAACCCAAATTTTCGAGATAAGCGTATAACTGTCGCGCGGCTTGCCTTCGAGTGCTTTGGCCACGAGCGGGTGCGAGCCGTACAGGTCGGCCATGTCGAACAGCCGCAGTCCCTTGTCATAAGCGTACTGTAACAGGCCGATGGCTTTGGCCTCGTCCATCCGGGTAATATCGCTGGTGCGGTTTGATCCTCGCATTCCGGTGCCAAAGCCAATCCGCGTACAACTCACCTTGTCCGTCAACGGCACGACGGCACAGGGATCGGTCGAAAACGGCATTTTCGGTTTACGCTGTTTTTTCAATTCTGCGGGCGTTTGGTCTGCGTGCGATTGTAACGTTGCGGAAATGGCCAGCGATCCGGCACCGACAACGGCACCGGTCTTCAAAAAATCACGTCGTTTCATGTCAGTCATGGGAAGATGCTCCTGGGAAATTATGTGAAAATACTCAACCACAATACCATAATAATTTTAGCACAGAAAAGAGCAGGATACAACCCAATTCCCATCACCGGGTGGCGGGAGTTGCTGCATGAGCCAATCGGGCGTTGCTACGGGAGTATCAACCGCAATTTCAATCGGCGGTTCGAATTGCCACAGCCTGGTGACCGGTGCATTGTCCGCCAAACGGGTACCGACTGTTTTGATGACCAACTGACGAGCCGAAAGATTGAGCAATTCCCAAGTTCCGCATTCTATGCGGGTGATGTAACCGCGATGATCGCCAAGGTCACCCGAAAAATTAAGGTATTTCCGCCGATGGTCAAAAATTCGTCGGCAATTTGAGTCAACTGTACTGTTTATGCGATTTGGCGATTTGGTAAAATCAAAAAAATTTTCGTCGGCAACAAGGAGATTTGCAAAGAGTTTGTCACTGAATTGCCATGTCAAAAGCCGATCACCGCCGCAATCGAGCAGAAAATCGACGTGAAAGTCAACTTTGTTTTCGTGTTTTAACAAAACAAAACGCTTGTCCATGTTGTTTTAGGCAAAATATAGCGATTAACGCGAACGACAAGAATAGATTATTTTGTCAATCAAATTGGTGTTGACAGTTTGCTCATTTTTCGTGTATAGTTCGTATATGATTATGAAATGTGGGGAAGTTCGGAAAACTGCGTTGTTACATTTTTCCCATCCGAGCTGACGAAAATCGCATTTTTATACGTTCAATTTCCAAAAGCTGTTCCAAACTCTCATTTTAACACATGTCCGTATCTCACGAACCCCATCATCGTTCCGCAGTGTCAATATCCAGCTTACAAAACAGGTTTGACAAGTCCGAACCCCTATTGTGGTCACTGGAATTTGAAAAGCAAATCCATGAATTTGAGATTTCGCTTACGACACACGATACGGCATCGGAAACGCCGCACACCTTGTTTTCTCCCATGCACTACGAGCCGGGTTATGCCTATCCGTTGATCGTTTGGCTACACGGTAAAAGCAATGCCGCAGAACGCCAGTTGATGAAAATTATGCCGATTGTGAGTATGAGGAATTATGTCGCGATTGCGCCCCGTGGTTCGGAAACCGTCGATGCCCGGCAAGAGACCAAACAATACAGTTGGCCGTCGTCAGAAGCCGATGTCAATCTGGCACAGAAGCGGGTGTTTGATTGCGTACAAATCGCCTCGGAAAAATGCAATATTGCGAAACGTCGCGTGTTCCTCGCCGGTTTCGATGACGGCGGAACAATGGCTTTTCGCATTGCGATGCAGTTTCCCCGATATTTCGCGGGGGTAATTTCGCTTGGCGGCCAATTTCCGCAAGGTCGAATGCCGCTCCGACAACTGGACGCAGTGCGGCAAATGCCCTGTCTGATGTGTGTCGGGCGCGACAGCCCGGTCTTCCCGCCGAGCGAAGCTGCCAAGCAAATGACGCTGTTTCACACTGCCGGTATGTCGGTGACTGTTCGGCAATATCCCTGCCGCCAGGAACTCTCGACGAATATGCTCGAAGACGTCAACCGCTGGATCATGGAACGGATCATGCAAAGGTAGTCATCGACTGTTTAGCCGAGCGTCTTAGACTCCGGCGAAATGAGTGGAACTTGGCCAACTTGGTAGCAACAATCGGGTTCGGCACCGAGGTAATCACCCGTAACCGCGTAAGCCCGTGCGCGACTGCCGCCGCAAACGTGGCGGTACTCACAGACACCGCAGATACCCCGGTAATTGTCGGGGTTTTGCAGGGCACGAAATACCGGATGGTTGCGATACACTTCGACTGGCGAATTGTCGGGAAACTTCCCGCAAACGACCGGTAAAAAACCAGCGGGGAATATCTCGCCGTTTTGGGAAACAAACATGATACCGCGTCCATCCGTCACCCCCAATGGAGCACGATGCGTTCCAATCCGGGGACTTCGCGGAGTACCACTCTGTCCCCGGCTCATTATACTCGCCCATCGTCCCTCACCCCTCGCCCCTTCTAATGGATTACCGCCATGTTGCAAAACAAAACGACGGTAATGTGGGGCTTCGGTCGTTTTGACGGCAAAGGGTTTCGACTGTGCATGGCACCACAATTTCTCAAACGCAATTTCGTACTCGCCCGGTGTGATACGTTCTTCCTCAAGTCCGCGACCGACCGGCACGAGAAAAAACACCGACCACATCATAATGCCCTGATCGGTCAAAATTTCGGCAATGTCGTCGATCAGGTCGAAGTTGCGCCGGGTGATCGACGTATTGACCTGCACGGGCAATTGCAGTTGACGGGCAAATTCCAGCATTTCGAGCGTTTTGACGAAACTGCCCTCGAAACCGCGAAAGGCATCGTGTATGGTCGCGTTTGGCCCGTCGAGACTGATGCCGAGTGCCTGGATGCCAGCCTGTTTTGCACGTTCGAAAGCATCACGCGTGGCCAATGGCGTTGCCGAGGGAGTCAGAGCCGTTTGAATACCGAGTCCGGTTGCATGTTCGATCAACCGGAACAGGTCGGCCCGTTTGAGCGGGTCACCACCGGTGAAAACCATCGTCGGCGTTCGCTCGAATTTCGCCACTTCGTCGATCAAGGCAAGCGATTGAGCCGTCGTCAACTCGTCCGCTGCCGCCGTTTCCTGTGCCGAAGCGCGGCAGTGCTTGCAAACCAGATCGCAAGCCTGCGTCACCTCATAATATAGCATGAGCGGAAATCGCCCGAAATCGGATGCTTGATAGGGTGTCTTGTGCATGGGGTGATGAAAAATGTCACATCAATAGCGTTTGACAGTACAGTATAATCGTATTTTTATCATATTTCTTCCCTGTCATAAAGACCCGGGGCTAAACAAACAACCGCCGTAACAGAAAAAATCGTTGTTTTTGCAAAAGTATGGCGTCATATTGTATTTTTGGTGGAAAAAGAGTATATTAATCTCATACTATGTATTGTCGTTGGTGGGAATACATTATTGCACCAAAAAATCACATATTTTAATGCAGGAGAAAAAGACATGCGAAAGACTTTCAGTTTCTTCGTCTTAGCAGCAGTTGCCGTTTGCTCTCAAGCGGCCAATGCACAGATTGAGAGAGGCCCTTTGGCTCAGTTGTTTACAAACAATGAAATGCAAGCCCAATTTGTGGACGACATGCAGTTGACAAACGAGCAATCAGCTCAACTGGGGCAACTCGGCGGTGAGTTTCGCCGCGAAATGGAACTGTTGTTCCGGGAGAATCTCCCTCAAATGATGTCGGAAGATAACCGTATGGCGGCAATCGATAAGTTGCGAACCGAAGGCATGAAACTTGGAGAGGGACTCAAAGAAAAAATGCGCGGTGTGTTGAGCGAAAAGCAATACACCAAGCTGGAAGAACGCACCTTCCAGTTGACCGGTGGGACACAGGGAATGCTCTTTAGTGTCGGCTTCGCCGATACGCTGAGTTTGACGCCGGAACAAGTGAAAAAGGTGGAAACTTTACAACGGCAAATGACGACCGAAATTTTCCAACTGGTGGGCAGATTACAGGGTGCATCCGCAGAAGAACAGTTGAGAATTCGTACGCAGATCGAGGAAGTGGTCGCCAAATACGCGAAAATGGCCGAAGACGTTTTGACCGACGTGCAAAAAGCCAAGGCCAAGAAACTTGTTGAAGACACGCCGGAGTATATCAAGAACCGACTTCGCCAGAATCGGAACCAACAAAATGGCCAGTGGCGACCGGGGCCCGGTTCGTGGCAACCGGGGCAAGGCGCGCCGGAAGGCGGAAACCCCAACAGCGAAGCTCGCCCCACCCGCGAACGCGGTAACAGAGTCTTCCCGGGGAGCGAGTAAAATAACAGATCGCAATTTCAAACCTTTTATGGGAAAGCAAGATGGGCACAGACGATCAGCAATCGGCACAGCCAGACAGCACCCTGCAACCCCAACATGATACGTTTTTCAGGTCGGCGTTCAGCGATCCGGCGTTATTTCGCCAATTCTTGATCTGGCTTGTGCCGTTTTTGGCGGAGTTGCTCGACCTTGACCGTATGGAGTGTGAGAAAGATTCGTTTATTGACGAACAACTCAAAGCACATTACAGCGACGTGATTTACAAAATTCCGCTTCGAGGCACGGACGAAAACATTGTCGTTTTCGTTTTGCTTGAACATAAAACGTCTTCGGATCGTTATACGATGTTGCAGGTGCTTCGGTATATTGTGTTGATCTGGTTGCGTGAATATAAACTGGCCAAAGAGGAAAAGCGACTTGCGGACTTTATGCTGCCGCCGGTTTTGCCGATCATTGTGTATCACGGCGATCGCCATTTTACCGCCCCTATCCGGCTCGGTAAGTTGATTCGGCCGATCAAAGGCATTGAGCAATACATGCTCGACTTCGAAGGCATCTTGCTCGACCTGACGCTGACCGATGAAAACGACTTGCCGGAGGATTTGGAGTTGAACTGCGTTTTGGCCGTGATGCAAGCGGTTTTCCGCAAAGATGTGGCCGACCGGTTGTTGCGGATTTATCGGAAGCTGAAACCCAATCTCCGTGTTCCCCATTACCAGGAACGTTGGATCAAGCTGCTTCGTTACCTGCTCACCAGTTCGAAATATATGACCCCAAAAGACTTTGAAGAGGTAAAAAATCAAATGAGTGATACAGATGAAGTGCTGACCATTTCGCCATTAGCTCAATCGTGGCTTGACAGAGGCGAAGCTATTGGAGAAGCCCGAGGAGAAGCACGAGGAGAAGCCCGAGGAGAAGCCAATTCCATTATCAGGATATTAACCAGAAACTTTGGCGGCGTATCGTCTTTCATCCATGACAAGCTGTACGCGACCCATGACCTTGACGTACTTGGGCAACTCACAGATGTTGCGCTGGACTGTAAAACGCTCAACGAGTTTGAACAGGCTTTGAATCAATAAAGTGTTATTCTATCCAAACGAACTGCAATGATGACCTTTTTCAAATGGCTGCGCGTTGTCGCGGCGATCTCGATTTTTTGCCTGCTTTCCTGGTACTATGTTACCATCGACAAAGACTCACCGGATTTGCATCGGCTGGCACACATTCAATTGACGCAGGCGATCCTGGCAGGAACTGTCGGTGTTGTGGTCGTTTGGCTCATCGTGGCACTTCTCTTTGGGCGAGTCTATTGTTCGGCAATTTGCCCGCTTGGTGTGATGCAGGACGTGTTTTCCCGCATCGCCAAACTGGTGCGCGGCAAAAAGCGGAAGTTCCAATTCCGTCCGGCCATGACCAAAACACGGCTGGCACTGCTCACGGTGTTCATCATCGGGTTGTTAGCGTATCCGGTGTTCGTCACGGTCACGATTCTTGACCCGTATAGCAATTACGGTCGCATTATTTCGTCAACAGCCCGTCCAGTGTATCGCAAGGCCAACGACACTCTGGCCAAACGCGAACATGCAAAGAAAAATTACGACACCGCCTTTCGCATCGTTGACGAACACGGACGTCTCGCGCATCAGTCGGCTTTGGTCACCGCCCTCATAGCATTGGGTGTTATCGGCACGCTTTCGACGCTGTACGGTCGGCGGTATTGCAATACGATCTGCCCGGTCGGAACATTTTTCGGACTGTTGTCCCGTTATTCGCGGTTTCAGGTCCGCCTCAAATCCAACTGTGGTTCCTGCGGCCTTTGCACCGCCGTCTGCAAGGGCGAGTGCATCGATGCTAAAAACAAGGCTGTTGACGCTTCCCGTTGCGTCACGTGTTTCAACTGTATATCGGCCTGCAAACGTGAAGCGATTGCCTTTTCGTTGCCGTTGAAGGTGGAAGAGTCAGGTAAGAGGGAAGAGGTAAGAGGTAAGAAGGACGAGGGACAAGAAACACTCGCAACTCGCAACTCACAACTCGCAACTCATCCGCGTCGCCGCCGGTTTTTGCGCTGGACGATGTTTTCGCTACTCATTCCGACGGTTGCGGGAATTGTGGCGAAAAAGGCGAAGCTCGTGGCCTCATCGGATTCCGGTGTGACGCAGGGCGAAGGTCACACTCCTTACGAAAAAACGCAGCCCGTGATTCCGCCGGGAGGACGCAGTATCAAGCGATACATGAGCAAATGCACCGGCTGCCACCTCTGCGTGAGCAAATGTCCCGCCGGAATCATCACGCCCTCGACCTTCGAACTGGGGTTAAGCGGTTTCATGCAGCCGATTCTCAATTTCAACACGCGCTATTGCGATGACACCTGCAATATCTGCACGACGGTCTGTCCGTCGCACGCACTCGTACCGCTCACGAACGAAGAAAAGAGCCTCACCAGCATTGGCAAAGCCATTTTTATGCGGGAAAATTGCGTCGTGCATACAATGGGTGAAAATTGTGCCTCTTGCGACGAGCATTGTCCCACCAAGGCGATTCAAATGGTGTCGTATGACCCGGCGAGAAACCTGGTCATCCCGTCGGTTGACCGCGAGTTGTGCGTCGGTTGTGGGGCCTGTGAGTATGCCTGTCCTATCCGCCCGTATCGCGGAATTTACGTCGATGGCCTCGCCGAACACGAACCGGCCAAACCTGCCGGCGACCCGAACGCCAAACAGGAAGATATTTCAGAAACAATTGAATTCCCATTTTGAAAGGAGAATTCGACTTGTTGCCGTAATGTGATTCTCTTTCCTTCATCCGAGTTCGAGCAGTTCATCCATGTCCTTTTTGATCAACACGCTGATTCGTTCGTTTCTTGCACAGCAGGCGATTGACTTCGTCGGGCGTGAGGTCACAACGCAAATGGAACGCGAACTCAAGGCCCGTCAGGAAGCGGCGGATCAGGCGGCTTCAATCCGTGACGGCAGATCGGGTAAGGTCGATTTTGCGATTGTGTTTTCGCAACCATACGAAGCGGTCGGGCTGTTGGATCGTTTTCCCGACGCTGCCGTGACTCGTGGCAACGGCAACACGTTTTATGCGTTCGCGTATCGGGATAAGCACGTCATTGTGGCACTGCCCGCCAATGATTCCCGTGAGAAATTGGAACTTGTCGCCAATGCTGCCATTGATATTTTCCGGCCACAGCGCATGGTCACGGCGGGGTTTGCCGTCGGACTCGCACCGGGAGTAACCCCGCTTTCGCTTTACGTGCCGAATGTGCTGATCGACACTGCCGCCGGTCGCACCATTGATTTGCGGCAAATGCAACTGGCCGCACCGCAGTCGGAAACCGATGCGGTAACGAATAACGTTGATGACACGCCATCCGCCGAATCGTTCGAGTCCTTTTTTCGCGTTGGCACGATAGTTACGACACGGCGACCGGTTTTCACCGTGTCGCAAAAAAAGGAATTGCGAAAAGTCTATACCGCGCAACTTGCCGACCGTTCGGCCTTTCCGGTGCTGGAGGTCTGTCGTGGCCGTGGTGTGCCGGTTTTGCCAATGCGGGTTGTCACGAGTTTGTACGACGAGGAACTGCCGCGCGATGTCAAAACGCATTCCGGTACAGCACATCCGGCACGGCGAATTGGGAACTTTCTCGGCAGTTTTGTGCGTCGCCCGGCCAGTGTCATCGACGCCATCAAGCAGAAACAACGCCACCTCGAAGCCGCCGACGTACTGGCCAAACACATTATCCAACTGCTGTTGGTGGGAACCTGATTCTGCGCGTCACAGCTTTGAACAATGGATTCCAATTCTGGAAATGACATCGTGAATTTTTCATGATACTAAAGGTTCGTAACACAAAGACTTACACAAAGGACACAAAGCTCGAATAGAACACTGTTGATGATGAAGGCCAATTCAACGACTTTGTACTACGCTTCGTTCCCGACTGCCAATGAGTACCCTATGTCTTCCGTCATCGACTTTCAACGAGTGAATTTTGCTTACAGCCGCGATTGGGTTCTGGAGGACGTGAGTCTTTCGATTCCGGCGGGAGATTTCGTCGCATTGGTCGGGCCGAACGGCGGCGGAAAAACGACCATGCTCAAGCTGATGCTCGGACTGTTGCGTCCGAATCGCGGATCGGTCATGCTGCTGGGACGTTCGCCGGAACAGAGTCGTGTGGCCGTTGGTTACACACCGCAACATCTGCAAGTTGACATGCAGTTTCCGATTTCTGTGCTCGACGTTGTGCTCATAGGACGCATGAAACGCGGTGGGTTCTGGTGGTACTCCCAAACCGATCGCCGCGCCGCACGTGATGCACTCGAAATCATGCGACTTGGCGACAAGGCGGATGCCCCGTTTCGTTCGCTGTCCGGCGGGCAACGTCAGCGGGTGCTCATCGCCCGGGCGATTTGCGGCAACCCGGAAATCCTGCTGCTCGACGAACCGACAAACAACATCGACCCGTCCACCGAAGCCATCATGTACGACATCTTGCAGGAACTCAACAAACGGCTGACTATCATCATCGTCTCGCACGATGTGGGCGTCGTGTCGAAGATCGTCAAGAGTGTCGTGTGCGTCAACCGTGAGGTCATCGTGCATCCGACGTCGGAAATCACCGGGGAGGTCATCCGCGAGTTGTACGGATCCGAAATGCGACTTATCCGCCACGACCACCGCTGCACAGACCACGGCCATGATGCCGAATCGCCGGCGGCGTGACCGTCCTGCCTTAACAACGAGTATTTTTATGGATACCCAGGCACTGCTCAAACAGATTCAACTCGGTGAAGACACTTCCCTGGAACTGAAAACGTTCACGTTTCAGGGAGATAAAATCATCGGCCTTCATGCGGATGGTTTCGCCGATGAACTTGCGGCCATGGCCAATACGGCTGCCGGAACAATTATTCTTGGCGTCGATGATCGAACAAAGGATATTGTCGGTATTCCCACCGAAAAGTTGGATTTGGTCGAAACATGGTTGCGCTCGATTTGCAACGACCGTGTCAAACCCCCGCTTTTCTGCCATATTCATAAACTTTCCGTACCCACAAGCGACGGAAATGATGCGGTTATCATTCGTATTGATGTTCCCCGCAGTCTGTTTGTGCATCAAAGTCCGGGCGGATATTTTCACAGGATAGGCAGTTCAAAACGGCAAATGTCGCCGGATTTCCTCGCGCGATTGTTTCAGCAGCGAAGCCAAACGCGATTGATTCGTTTCGACGAACAGACGCTTTCCTCTGCGTCCAAAGACTGTCTTGTGAAAGAGTATTGGCAGAAGTTCCGCACGCCGTTGTCGCCGCCGGAACTTGTAGCGGATGACGATTTTCTGCAAAAGCTCAAACTTCTCACCGTCGATGAGGACGGTCAGTTGCGTCCGACGGTCAGCGGGGTGCTCATGGCTTGCTCTCAGCCGCAGGAGTTTCTTCCCGATGCGTTTATTCAGGCCGTTGCCTATCGCGGTTCCGAACGAAATGCAACCGGTCAAATCGACGCAATGGATATCACGGGGACGCTTGACGAACAAATCGCCGACGCCTGTCATTTCGCCATGAAAAACATGCGAATGGGTGCGACGAAAGCTCCCGGCCGGATCGATATTCCCCAGTATTCCATGCAAGCGGTTTTCGAGGCCGTCGTCAATGCGGTGGCGCATCGCGATTACTCGATCTATGGTTCGAAGATTCGCCTGCACATGTTCTCCGACCGCATGGAACTCTACTCGCCCGGCTCCATCCCCAACACCTTGACCATTGAAAGCCTGGCACTACGCCAATCGTCGCGAAATGAATTGCTGACCAGTCTCCTGTCGCGATGTCCCGTTACGATCAGGGGCAACAGAATTGACGGCAGCGAATTACGCGGCGGAATCATGGACAAACGCGGCGAAGGCGTCCCGATTATTTTTTCCGAATGCGAAAAACTGTCCGGTCGCAAACCGGTCTATCGCCTGATCGACGACACGGAACTCCTGCTGACGATGTATCCTTCGTTTGTGTTTGACGGGTTTTGTAATATGACGCAATAACGGCAGAGTGGTCACGCCGTGGCCACCGCAAGAAAGAGTATCCCAAGGTTTTCCCATGAGCAATCCTTTTGCGTATTATGAAGAGAGCTTGCCTGTACGGCAGGCGGAGATTGGTTTTAACGAGTCGGCGGACTCCGGCGAGGGAACATCGCACGAGCCGCGCGTACCGATTGTGCTGCCGTTGAAACGCGGCATGTTTGGCGGCCACACAACGCTGGAAGCAACGCGAGATCAGTGCGAAATTTCCGGCGAATCGCTTGCCGAACCGATTGTTGTGTCACGGGAAGAAGCCGCCAATGGCATAAAGGTTAAAAGCAACAAGCTGATCATTCGCACAGACGACGGACGCAAATATTCGTTTCGTTATCGCCGGGACAAACAACGCGAACTGATGCTGGCACGGTTGGAAACCTGGCGTCGCCAACGTTGGCACGATGCCGCCGCCGGTGCTTACGAATCCGTGTCCGAACTCCTGAAAAAGCACGTCATTCGGATTACCTTGCACAACATGATCGCCCTGACAGTCTTACAGGGGTTGCCGGTGCTGATCATGCTGTTGTTTATGTTGGCCGGACTGTTGACCGGACAAATGCCCGGTGGCACGGAAATACTTCTGTTCGCATTAGTGGGGACACTTTTTTATGCCATACCACCGACGGTGACACTCGCCTTGTCTGTGGCACTTTGGATGCGGCAGATTTGGGCACTGTATGCAACCATCATACTTTCGTTCGTTCCGTTGGGCATTGGCATCCTCGGACTGTTTGGTTTCATCATCCAAGCCACAAACCCCGTGATGATGAACGATGCATCTTTTCTGGGTGCAATGATCTTTGTCATGGTTATCATCATACTGATCTCCGTAGCGGTGGTCGGCGGCGCAGTCTGGGCTATTCTCCGTTACAACGCTCTCAAAGCGACGTTGGAATATGATAATCGCGGGTGACCGTTTTATCTTACCACTCCCAACTGAAACGACCAATATTCAAGAAAAACATTCCTCACAAATCGAACGATTGAGCGATGCGCTTCAGAAAATTGTGGAATCCGGACGAAGCACACCGGGAACACCGCAAAAAATAACGGGGAAGTTCAAATCCGTCGCAACGGCAATTGAAGACCGTTTTGAATCCCCTGAAAAATTAGGATTGCCTTCAATCCGGTTTTCTGTTAAACTACGCCAACTGTAGGGATATTGTTTGTGCGTATTTACTCATTGCTACAGAAGCAACATGTTGTAAGCATGGATGGCAAAATACTTTGCGGTCATTACACGAGCTTTGATTTAATGGTTTTTAATCAATTTTTCTCCTTGTCCTGCCGATGAAATGTCAACAGTGTGATAAATTTGCCACATTTCACATCACCGAATTGACCGGTGGCAAGCCGGTCGAGCGGCATCTTTGTGAAGACCACGCGCGGGAGTACCTGAGCGAATCATCCGAACAGAATGCTGCAACCGCTACGCTTGCGGCTTCGCTGGCACAGAATATTGCTCTGAACCAAGCGGTCGAAAACCTCCAGGAAATCGACCAACAGACTTGTCCTGCCTGCGGTATCAGCTTTTTTGAATTTCGTAGCAAAGGACGACTCGGTTGTCCCTTCGATTACACCAGCTTCGGCGAGCAACTCGGTGTTTTGATCATGAATATTCACGGTGAGCGTCAGCATGTCGGCAAATCGCTCCGGACAACACATGATGTACCGGATCGCCGAACACAACTTATCAAACTGCGGCGAGAGCTTGACGAGGCTATTGCCATCGAAGACTACGAAAACGCCCAATTTTTGCGCGACCAAATACGCGAAATTGAAAACGAATAGCAGAGATTTACCCCATGTCGAAACGGAATTCGACACAACCAATCACTCTAACGCAAAAGCTGCTCGGGAAATGGGCAACGCATTGTGTCAACAGGCCGCATGCCATTTTGGCGGTGTGCGTTCTGTTTTCGCTGGTCGGCATGATCGCGGCATGGGGACTGTGGTTTCCCTATTCTTCGCCGGTCTCCCAATTACCCAAAAATTTCCAGGAACGGCTCGCTTGGGAAGAAACAAGCAGGCAGACGCAATTCAATTCGGAAATCATGATCCGCGTTTCGATTGCGGAAACGGGGTTGCATTCGGGCATCCCAGAGGATAATATTTCTTCGGCACAATCGCGAATCACCGAACAACACCTGAACGCGGCAGTTGATTTCCTCAAACACAGACTCTCTGGCAGCAAGAAAAATTTCTGCGACGTGATTTCAAGCCGCGACCTGCAAATTACACAAACGCGGGAATTGTACGAGTTGCCTGATGACGATTTACAACTGTTGGTTGCGGAACTGCATGACGCCCGACAGGTTCTCGACGACAAGTGGGCCTTGCTGGAAAGCACCAACTATGTCAATTGGTTGACGGCGCGATTACAGCCGGTTCAAACGGAGATTTCAAAAATTGCTTCACCACAAGGAACAGGGCAACCGTCACCGGCATCTCAGACGGCGATGCCCCAACCCAATACGCAAGTAATTTTGGCGGAAAACCGACGCCTTCTTGAAGCCACCACACTTTTTGCCGTGGGGTTGAGACAAACACTTTCGCAACCTTTTCCGCCGCAAAATCGCGAACTCATCACCCCCTGGCAACTCAACCCCGACGCATTATTTGCCAAAGTGGATGCCAGGGTGGGAAGCAGTATAAATGACGGAAAACCGTCGCAAGAAAACACCACTGTCATGATCTGGGTCAAGCTCACCGAGCCGCAACTTGCCAATATGATGGACCGGCGAGTGATCGCCAAGACGAAAAAAATTGACCGCCAGTTGGTCGCCAAATTGAACACTTCGATGTCGGAACTCTTCCGCATCGTTGACGATGCGAGAGAACAATTCGATGACCTCAGTATCGAACCGTTCGGCGTACCGGTTGATGTTTACCACAGCCAAACGTCTTCCTTCACGTCACGGACTGCGGGACTACTGGGTCTGTTTGTCCTTTTGGCAGTGTTTTTTATTGCAGGTTTCGGTCATCTTCGGTTGTGCCTTGTGATACTCGTTGCCGTGCTCTGTTCTTTTGGAATCTATTTGGGGTTCTGTTCCCCGTGGTTCGAAAAGATCACGCCCTTCATACTTTTCATTGGTATTACGGTGCCTTTATTCGGGGTTTGTGCGGGCATTATGCAGGCCGTCACCTACCTCAACACCCGCCGGAAGGGACTTGGCGTTTCGGAAGCCGTCGTTGAGATGATGCAAACATCGGGCAAGTCGATTCTCTGTGGCGGCTTGGTTTCATTTATCGTGTTTTTTGGCAGCATGTTTTACCTTTGGCATTATCCGGTCGAACCGACGACGGCAACCTTGTCGTTTCGTTCTTCGTTAGTCGGTGTCAACCTGATGTTATTCCTGCTTGCGCAATCGGTTCTTGCTTGTCTTGTCGGCCAGATCGCGATTGTGCCGTCTTTGTTGCCCATCATGGAATCGGACAGAAGGACGTTGACTTCCCCATGGCAGAGCATGATCGATACGCGAGATGTCGTCACGCCAATCAAAACGCTTCCGGCCATTCCGTTGCCGCTCACGGTTCTGCTGACGTTTCTCTTGTTCGGGGGATTCCTGTATTTTGTTTCACGTTCCAACACAACAACCGGTCGGGAAGAGAAGTATTATGTCACATCGTCGGAAATGCAGGCATCGGTCATGCCGATTCTGGTTTCCCGACAATCGTTTGTGCAATCCGATTTCGGCGATATTCACGGCCTGTTTGCCTGTGATGCGACGCGACGCGTCGCACGCCATGACGAACACAGGAATGCCACGATCACCCAAATGTCACGTAACGCGGGACAAACGTCGACGCAACAAAAAATTCCTCTGCCGGATCAACAGGCACTTCATTATGCGCTGGGCGAGTTGCATCGCCGATTGGGTTACCATTTTTCCGACCTTCAAAAAATCGCAGCAACCGATAATAAGAAGTCGGTTTCGTTGCAGGAAGACCTTCACCTATGCCAAACGGCGTGGGCAAATATCTCCGAAGCGTGCCGATTGCTGACACTTCTTCCGCAAAAGGATTATTACGAACGAGTTGATGCCTGGCAGCAGGCCATTGCAGGCGATTTGGTTCTCCAGCAAAGAAGCCTGCAAAACCGATTGTACCATGAAATCCGTCCGGAAACGGAAATTCCGTCGGCGATAGCGAAACGCTTTCTTGACGCCGATCAAAGGCCGCTTGTCTGGCTTTTTCCGAACAAAAACTGGCAAACCGTCGCGTCGCGGGAACAACCGCTCCCTGTCATTGATTTATTGATTGCCCAGGAAAACGAATATCATGCACAACCACCCGGCCTCTCTGCCCCAACGCGAGGCGGGTTTCCGCTCCTCGTGCTGGAAGGTCGGCAACTGATGCGCGAGCAACTGCCGGTTGTCGCCGCCGTGACGCTTATTATACTACTGCTTTCCATTGTGGTCGTTCATCAATCCGTGGCGATGGGGGCGATGGCTATGTTGACAATCATTGGCGGCGTTTCGCTGTATGGGATGCTCTTGGTGATTCTCGGTATTCCGTTCGGAAAAATTTCGCTGTTTCCCGTCGTATTCTTTCCTTTGGTTTTACCTGTTTTTCTGGAGATGTTTCGTCATCCCAACTTGTCCCCCGATCAATTCAAGGCCAGCCTTGGCGGGACGTTGATTTCTCTTGGCGTCGGAATTGTTGTCGCGGGTCATTTGATGTTTTACACCGACCTGGCCGTGATAACTGCCGGTCGAACCATGACGATGGGGTGGGCGGCACTCATGCTGTCGTTGATCGTCAACCTCATCAGCACCCTGTTGCCCGAAACCGTCAGACAGGCACCACCGGCAGCTGATCCCGGCATCGCCATGATGCAATGGCACAACACAAAAACGCAAACGGGCATCGAATGGAAGCCGATTCAGGACAGGCAACTTGACGCCGCAGAACCGGAACCGGAGCCGGAACAGAACCCCGTAGCCAAGCCCCAGTCAGACTCCAAGCCACCGGATCATGTGACGCGCAAACCATGGAAACCCGAACAACCGGCCAGATTGGCAACACGCGAACAGCTTGACTTTTATCGTGAACGCATCGAAGCAACACGGGTTTTCACGCATCAGGCTTCAGACATCAAGCTTCAGGCTGCTTCAGAAGAGAGCGTTGTGCATCACCACCGAAGCCCGAAGTCCGAAGCCCGAAGCCTTCCGACTTCAAAAGAGAGCATTGAGCATCACCCCGCTCCTCCGAAGTCCGAAGTCCGAAGTCTCCCGACTTCTGAAGAACGTATTGAACATCAACCCCAACGCCCGAAGGCAGAAGCCCAAAACATTCTCCCAGTGGTTGCCGGGCAACCGAAATTTCCTTCGGTCTGGAACATCGGGACAAAACGCCACACTACGCAGAATATTGTGGTTGAACTGGCTGACGATGTACTTCTGAAGTGGGGTGAAAAGGACGAAACGGTTGTCTCGCTTGCCACTCCCGTCGCAAGAGTTGTCGCACGGAAGTCTCCAAGAACCATGCTGGTCGCCCGACAACCCCAACTGACACAAGACAATTCATCTCCAGACGACATCGAATCACCGACCATCTTGTCGATGCGTTCCAGCGATAACAATACGGAGCGTCCCCCAAAAACTTCCCGCCGAAAGCTCGGGTAGTACATCGTAAACCGAAAATGATGGGTTTCCAACAGCAACAGGGAACGTGACGCTATTCCAACGCCGGACCTTCGATTCGTTCACCGCGTTGTTGGCGGGCTTGGTCTTCCGGCTTGAACGTTCCGTAAAACAATGCGTTGGCATCGATCCACGTATTGATCCGGTTCCAATCGTCGGCAGAAAGATCGACGTCATAATGTCCCTCTTCCAGCAGCTTGACCAAAGCACTTGCCCGGGCACCAAAACGGTCAGGCTCGGTCAAGGGTTCGTAATTGCCTTCGGGCAATCCCCATGCCGTGTATGCAACCCGCGAAATCAAGGCGTTGTACGATTTCGTGTAATGCCCGTCCGGTGTTCCGGTCAAGACGATGCCCCCATTGTCACCGGCCACTTCGTTGTGACACGAAACGCAATGCCGATACAACACCGGTTGCACGAGCAGCGGAAAGCTGAGCGGTTTGCTTCCGTCCGGTCCCGGCGTGATTTGCGACGGGGCTCGCTGCATGGCGAGTGCCTGCTGATTCGGAATAGATGTCTGCATACGGTGCTCGTGACAGCCGACACAACTCATGTTTTCGCCCGGTTGCAGATACGTCAGACTTCGCATCGTTTGCACCGCACGTCCGTTTTTGTCGAGTGCCTGGAACATCACCGGCGTGTTGGCCGGAACTTCAAAATACGCACTGCCGTCTTCCTCAACGGGAACCGTTCCGAGAACCTGCTTGCCCGGCGATGCGTTTGCGGCACCGACCATCGGCTGATTGGCGTTCGGCGTGGTTTTCGGAAGGACCTGAACCAAACGCAGAGCCGTGATTTTGTTCTCATCTCCCTCGGGAAGTTGCGGCCAGCTTTCATAAACGTTTTGCATCGAAAACGTGCCTGTGTATGCGGCGAATTTATCCAACCCACTGTTCAGAATCGGCGGTGTCTCGCGCGGGGCAAGCGGCTTCGCCCAAACCGACGAGATATTCGGGTCACGGTAAATCAGTTCCTTGTTGCCGAACGCGTCCATGAAATAAATGCCGAACATGTTCGGAATGTTCGGCCCGATTTCGCCGCGCAGCCTGTCGTAACTGTACGAAGTGATGAAATACTTCTCGGAAAGCGGCCAGGCGGCTTTATAGCAGTGTCCCACAAAGCGGCTTTCCTGTTCGGTCGGTTCGGGTTGACGATCACCGGGTCGGAAAGCGACGTTGGCATTCCAATTCGTCGGGACCGGCGAATCGAAATCACTTGGAGTCGGCATTCCGATCCCACAAGCGAGAGGGGTTTCCGATTCCGGGAACCTTGCGTCCGGCGTCAACCGCGTGATCGGTTCGGAACCGTCAACGCCGAGCGACGTGTCGAGCATGATGATCGAACCGGCGGTCATCGCGTGGTGCGGTGCGGCGGTTGCCATGACCTTGCTGCTGCCGGGAATCGGGCGGGCTTCCCAAATGCCGCAGGGCACGAACGTGTTGTTGCCGAAATAAATGCGGACGTTTGTGCCGTCTTGCCGCGTGCTCCAAAGCTGCTGATAAAACACGGCATCCCGGTCAACATAATCCCAACGGGTGTAAATGACGCGACCGTCGTTGAGCACCGCCGGGTCCCATTCGTTGGTTTCATGGTACGAAATCGGACGCGGCTTGTTCCACGGATCGTCGGAAGCATCAACGTTCGGATTCATCGATGCGAGGGTATAAACGTAACACGGCCCTCCTCCGCAACGATGAAACCCGCCGCGGCGTGTCGAAATGAACGCGAGATTGCCGTCCGGGAGACAGGTCGGATTGAAATCGTCGAACTCGCCGTCGGTCAGTTGTCGCAAGCCGGTTCCGTCGGCGTTCATTTCGTAAAGGTGATACCAACGATTCATCGCTTCGGGGTCACGCCACATTTTCGGTGATTCGGCGACTTCACAATAGGCGAAGTAAATCTTTTTGCCGTCGAAGCGAACTTCGGGATGCACAAAATTCCCCATCGGCATTTGCTTGTCCGTCAACGAACGTGCCTGCATGGATTCGCCCGGCTTGTCGAGAACGAAAATTCCGCCGCCCGGTCGTGCAACGTAACCGTAAGTTTGCGTGAGTTGATGGCTCATCGTTGACGGGACATGCTTGGCAAACAGGAGCGGCCCAGTGTCGAAAAGCGGATTGCGCATCACGAGTTCGCGACGCAATTCGTGTAATCTGTACCATTGCATTTCAATGTAACCAAGTGAATCGCCCTGTTTTTTCAGTGTTTCAAAGCGTTCTCGCAAATCCCCGACCGTCACGTCGGCTTCGGCCAAATCCTTGAAGAGTGATTCCATTTGCGGAATTATTTTCGCAACGGCCTGTTCGTAAGTGCGGGATTCGAGCGGCGTATCAATGCCATCCTGCATCCGCCAGTCGTGTTCGATCAATGCGGCCTCAATTTCCGGCTTGAGATTCGGCGAACACTCCGTCGGCCCGAACGCCCACGGACGACGCACCGGGTCAAGCGGAAGATCGGATTCGGTTTTGAACGTTTCAGCACCGTTTTTCGCTTCGAAATCTATCGCGGGATACCCAGGTGAGTTGATTCGGACTTTGTCGCCTTGATTCAACACGACGACATACCGATATTTCGGCGTCGGTTCGGGAAAACCCATCGACAGTTCGGGAAAACCCATCAAGAGCAATTGCGGTGAAGCGTCGCCGGGTTCCGTATCATGAAAGAACCAGACACCCGCTGCCGTCCCATTCGACGGAAAGACCGCTTTGCCGTTAATTTCGACGGTGGCCTTCGTGGTTTCCTCTGTTGCTGCGTCATCAGCAACGGCACATACAGCCGTCAACAGTGTACAAGTCGCAATCGTCAGTCGCAAGATAGTATTCATACAGCCTCACTTTCACAATAATGAAAAACACGTTTCAATCATTGTCATTATATAATCATTGTCGCTGAAAAACAATGGTTTCCGATCATGAAAAATGATTCTCACCACGGCGGTATCGTGATATTGAATCTGTCGATAATCTCCGCTATAATCTATCAGGTTTAATGACCATTGAGTGATCGGACATGATAACACACGCAAATTGACAATGGGAGAATCGAAAGATGACAAAATACGGCTTTTTAGAAACAGTACCAAAATAATTACGTCAAACTGTCAAGTAAATGAGTCATTCACTTGACAATTTGACGTAATTATTTTGGTACTGTTCCTTAGTATAACTTGTCCACTGTTATTCCTTGATATTTTCGGTCAGATTCATTTTTGCTATGAAATACCCAAGCGTCTTGTTGTTGGTCGGTTTTACCCTGTTGTCGCTTCTTGCAAACGGCAAGTTTGTTGAGGAGGCGGACGATGACAAATGGCCGATCGGTGTGATTGCCCGATTTGACGACCACGGCACAGGCTTGCCACTCAAGAAGGCCATGGAGACCGGCGTATCGGTCATCCAACTCAAGGTTCCCGTCGCGGAAAACCGGACGGAGGAGAATGCGCAAATCATTTTGGATACGCTGAATCGACACGGCGTCGCGCTGACTTGCGTGGTCAGCGGTTTCGCCGGGGAAAGTTACAAGACGATTGTTACCGTTCGGGAAACCGTCGGACTCGTTCCGGTTTCGACGCGGCGGGAACGTTTTGAGGATTTCAAGAGCGTTTCCGATTTTGCAAAACGTTTGGGTGCGCCGTCCGTTCAGTTTCATCTCGGTTTCGTCCCGGAGGATATCGATTCGCGGGAATACAAGGACGTGGTGCAAATCACGCGCGAGGCTTGCGATTACGTTTTTGAAAACGGTCAGTGGCTTAATCTCGAAACCGGTCAGGAAACCGGCACCGCGCTGTTGCAATTCATCCGGGATGTCAATCGCCTGAATTTGCACGTCAACTTCGACCCGGCGAACATGATTCTCTATGGTTGCGGCGAGCCGAATGAAGCACTGCGACTTGTCGGACGCTATGTTCGCAGTACGCATTGCAAAGACGCGAGTTGGTCGAACAATCGCGGTGTGGATTGGGGCGAAGAGGTGCTGTTCGGAACCGGGGACGTCAACGCGGAGCTTTTTCTCGAAACGTTGCGGTCGGTCGGTTATGACGGTCCGCTCATCATCGAAAGAGAAAATAAGGAAAGTCCCGAAAAACAGTACGATGACGTTATGAAAACGATTGAGACTTTGAAACAACTCAAAGAGAGGGTTCTTGAGTAACGACTTCAGAAGTCGCACAAAATCAGAGCACGTGGCGTAAGCCAGTGCCCCCATACGGCAAAACGATGAATCAACTTTTCTACGGAGACAATTGGGAAGTCTTGCAGAAGCACATCGGTGATGAAAGCGTCGATTTGTGTTATGTTGATCCTCCGTTTCACAGCAAGCGGAATTACAATCAGATTTACAATAACATCGGAAAAGACGACATTGCCCAATCGCAGGCTTTTGTCGATACCTGGGTTTGGGGGCATCTTGCGGAACATCAGCTTGAACGACTCCATTCGGAACCGCAATATTCACGGCGATTGGTCGATACGATTCTTGGCTTGGAAAAGATACTCGGCAAAGGGACGATGCTTGCGTATCTCGTCAATATGGCGGTACGTTTTGCGGAGATTTGGCGGACATTGAAACCGACGGGCAGTTTTTATGTGCATTGTGATTCGACCGCATCGCATTACATCAAAATCATTCTCGACGCGATTTTTTGCGACAAGGGAGGGAAATTCAACAACGAAATCGTATGGCGAAGGCATTACAGTCACAACGACGGTAGAAAGTTCGGTTGCATTCACGATGTGATTTTCTATTATACTAAATCGAAAGATTACACATACCATCGGCAGTGTTTGGAGTACGATGCCGAATACATTGCGAAACACTACAATCAAACGGACGAACAGGGGCGGCGATTTCGTTCCGTTTCAATGAACGGCGCGGGACAAGGCGAACCACGATACTTTGGGGACAAACTGCTCGCACCGCCGAAGGGACGACACTGGATTTGGACGCAAGACCGAATCAATAAAGCTCTTGATGAAGGAAAAATCTTTTTTACATCGACCGGTGTCCCGCGATATAAACAATATCTCGAAACCATGCAAGGCGTTCCCGTTCAGGATACGTGGACGGATTTTTACAGTTTGTCTTCTCACGATAATGAACGGCTCGGTTACGCAACCCAAAAACCGCTGGCCTTGCTGGAGCGGATCATCAAGGCATCATCGAACGAAGGTGACATGGTCTTGGATGCTTTTTGCGGGTGTGGCACAACGGTCGATGCCGCGCAGTCGCTTGGGCGAAAGTGGATCGGCATCGACATCACGTACAACGCCGTCTCGCTGATCTTAAAACGCCTGAAAGACCGGTACGGCAAGGACATTGAGCGTCAAATTCAACTGTCGGGCGTGCCGAAAGACCTCGAAGCGGCAACGGCGTTGGCGCATAAAAAGGACGATCGATTGCGGAAAGAGTTTGAGAAGTGGGCAATTCTCACTTACGCGGACAATCACGCAAAGATCAACGACAAGAAGGTACTGGATCGCGGCATCGACGGTATTGCATACATTCTTGGCGGTGGAATGGCAGTATTTTCGGTGAAGTCAGGCAACGTTTCGGTCAAGGATGTTCGCGACTTGCGCGGGGTGATGGATCGTGAGGAGGCAGTGGCCGGAGTGTTGTTGACACTGGAAGAACCGACGAAGCCGATGTTGAAAGAAGCGGCGGAACTGGGAAATATTCCCGACCCACCCGGTCTGCGAATGCCGAAAAAAGCCCCAAAATTACAGATTGTGACGATTCAGGAACTGCTCGACGGTGTCAGAATGAATTTACCCTTGCCGGAGTTCGTGGTGAAGTCGGCAAAACAACACATTCCTGAAAAAGACAATAAGCGTTTCGAATTTGAAAATGAGTAGAAAAACAAAAGTTATTATACACTGTCAACCAGCAACGTCACAGGACCCAAATTGACCAGTTCGACGGCCATTTCTTGTTGAAAGGCTCCCGTTGCGACATTAATCCCCATTTCCCGAAGGGCGGTCACGAATTGTTCATAGAATCGGTGCGCAATTTCCGGTCGGGCGGCTTCAGTAAAACTGGGACGCCGTCCTTTGCGGCAGTCGCCGTAAAGCGTAAACTGACTGACCACAAGGGCTTCCCCGCCGACATCTAGCAGTCCGAGGTTCATTTTGCCTGTGTCGTCTTCAAAAATGCGAAGATGGGCAACTTTTGACGCCAAAAACGTGACATCCTGTTCGCCGTCACCCTCACGAACGCCCAACAGCACAAGAATACCGTTTCCGATTTCTCCGGCGACTTCGCCCGTCTCCGGCAGAGTGACCTTCGCCCGACTGACCCGCTGCACACACGCCCGCATTGCAAACTCCTGATAAAATGGGTTAATTTCAGATTATTATACTGAAAAGCAAATTGTTTGCGAGTCTGTGGGCAAAAATACGAAACGAAAATCGTTTTTCATACTTCTTTGCCGGAAGAACCATTTGCCGTAATGATTATTCTTCGGTATAATGGTCTTATGACTCACTGGACATACAAAGGCGTACAGATCATCATCGTCGAATACGGCATGGGCACTCGCCCGGTACGCAGCAACAGCCTCCGGCAACTTGCAGAGAAAAACCACGGTAGCCACGTTTATGTCGATCTCTCGCTAAGATAGCGATAGGGGACATGGCAATAATTCACTTTACATTCGCGTCGCAGGGTGACGCGGCTGACAAATAACTCCATTCGCGTCGCAGGGCGACGCGGCTAACCAACTACTTTTATTAACCCATTCCAAATGAGGAGAACCCCAATGGAACGACGTGATTTTTTAATGACCGCTTGCGCAACCGGGGCGATGGCCGCCGTTGCAACCGGAACCGCTATGGCACAACAACCCAACCCAGGGGGCAGGAGCAATCGTGCCTTCCTTGAATTTCGCGAGTACCATTGTGCGACTGCCGAAAAGAAACAGCAGTTGATCAAAATTCTTGACAATGCGATGATTCCCGCGCTCAATCGCCAGGATATTACTCCGGTCGGAATTTTTGAAACCAGTGCCGAACTCAATCCCGGTGAACGCAGCTACGACAAGGCCAACGACCTCAAGGTGTATCTGCTTTGCCAGTATAACATGAGGCAGTTGTTGACCGCAACCTCCAACCTGTTGAACGACAAAACCTTCATGGCTGATGCAGGCGACGTTTTCGCCGCCCCGATGAATTCGCCGATTTACGAGACCTGCGAAAGTACGCTGATGTACGGCTTTCCGAATTGCCCGCGAATTGAAGTGCCGACGCTTGACGCCGATCGCGTGATTCAAATCCGGTTTTACAAGAGCTACAACATCGATCGCAACGCCCGCAAAGTCGAAATGTTCGATACAGACGGCGAACTCGAACTGTTCCGAAAATTCGGCATGGACCCGGTTTTCTTCGGCGAAACGTTGGCAGGTCGCATGATGCCGAACCTGACCTACATGCTCAGCTTCAAAAACACGGACGCGCAGAAAGAAGCCTGGGCGAAATTCGGGGGCAGCCCCGAATGGAAGGAACTCAGCGGCAATCCAAAATTCAAGGACACGGCCAACAAGATCGTCAATATCATACTCAAACCTTCGCCGAAATCGCAAGTGTGATAATAATGCAGAGTGCAGAGTGTAGAATGCAGAATAGTATTGTTG
>Ga0082212_10001847_pt1 | contig 31235 bp, 29 predicted proteins | sample TergutNt197P3_FD_71548 | JGI IMG/M metagenome (GOLD analysis project Ga0082212, IMG submission 71548) | Neocapritermes taracua P3 segment gut microbial communities from Petit-Saut dam, French Guiana - Nt197 P3 | ecosystem: Host-associated > Arthropoda: Insects > Digestive system > Gut ...
CGGATAATGACAGCGCAAAACAGGTAATGGAAAAGGACAAGCTTCGTGAACTTGCGGTTGTTTTGTACGAAAAAGTCAAAGAAAATGCCTCTATCGACTGGACAATAAAAGAAAGCGTTAAGGCAAAATTAAAAGTAATTGTTAAAAGAATTTTGAGGCAATACGGCTACCCGCCTGATATGCAGATGCTTGCGACTGAAACAGTATTGAAGCAGGCAGAATTAATCGCTGAAGAATTAGCAAGTGGAAAATAAGGAATGACACAAAAATAAAAATGGCGCAAAAATTACACGAAACCGAAGAACGACAAAAGCGGGCATTGCTGGTCAGCCTCAGAAACGAACATAGCAAGGCCGGCAGCAGGGCCAAAGGCGGCAAAACCCCCGGCAACATCCATGACGATTTTAGCGATAAAGACTCTGTCAAGGAACTACAGAGACTGGCAGAAACCCTGGAACTGGAAATCCTTGCCCACGAAACAGTTAATGCCCGGGATCGGCAGCCCAAATTCGGTATAGGAAGCGGGAAGGCCGAGGAACTGGCGGAAAAGGCGAAGCAGTTGGAAGCGGACTGTCTGGTTTTTGACTGGGAACCGAGTCCTTCCCAACAGCGGAACTGGGAGGACCTTGCGGGAATTCCCGTGCTGGACAGGCAGGAACTGATAATCCAGATCTTTGCCAAAAGGGCGTCAACCAGGGAAGCGGTTTTACAGGTGCAGCTTGCGGAATTAAGCTACCGGCTGCCCCGCTTAACGCACAAGTACATTGACCTTTCCCGGCAGCGGGGCGGACGCTACGGCACGCGGGGGGCGGGTGAAACCCGGCTTGAGACCGACCGCCGCACAATTGAACAGCGGATACAAAAACTGGAAAAGGAAATTGAGGAAGTGGCAAAACAACGGCAGGTACAAAGGCGGCAGCGGGAGCGCCAGGGACTGCCGGTATGCGCCCTGGTCGGCTATACCAATGCAGGTAAGTCCAGCCTTCTCAATGCCCTTACCAGCGCCGATGTCCTGGTAGAGGACAAACTCTTTGCCACATTGGACGCCACTACCCGCCGCTTCGAGCCTGTCCCTGGCTTGGAGGCCCTGCTTACAGATACGGTAGGCTTTGTCCGCCGACTGCCCCATTCCCTGATCAGGGCTTTTCGGTCAACACTGGAGGAAGCGGCACATGCAGACCTTTTGATCCATGTCCTTGACGCATCGGATTCTAACATCGAAAGTTGCCGGCAGACAACCGTTTCGGTCTTGCGGGAACTGGGGGCGGCAGAAATCCCGGTTATTACCGTTTTGAATAAATGTGACCTGCTGGCGGAAAAAATGGAAACGTTACCTGCCTTCTTCCATGGGGATCTTGCGGTTTCGGCAAGAAGCGGCGACGGGTTGGAAAAACTAAAAAGCCGGATTGCAATGATGCTAAGGAATACCAGGTGAAAAAATTTCAGCATATTTTACTGTTCGTCCTGTTATTCGGGACCATGCTGATCTTTGGAATGATTGAAAATTTCAAGGGGGTTTCCTACCCCCTTCTCAAAGAGGAATTCGGAGCATCCTGGGAACAGTTCGGCCTGATGATATCGATACTCTCGGTCGCCTATGTCGGTTTCAGTATCATTGCAGGAATATTTCTGGGACGCTTCGGGATAAAAAGCTCATTCCTGTTCGGGTTTGCCGCGCTCAGTATCGGTCTTTTTACGGTTTTTTTTATGCCGGGTTTTTTCTTTGCCTCATCCGCCCTGTTCGCGGTCTTTGCCGGATTCGGCTTTTTTGAGATTGGCACCAACGCGCTTGCCTCGCGGCTTTTTGTGACAAAGGCCGCCCTGCTGATGAATCTGCTCCATTCGTTCTACGGCATCGGGGCTATGATCGGGCCGAGGGTCGCGGGCATTATAGCGGGCAGCGCGCGTTTCAGTTGGCGTTCGGTGTACCTCTTTTCCGTGCCGCTGGCGCTGGTTCTCTTTATCCCGGCGATTTTTGTCCGCTTCCCCGAAGACGGCCCGGAAAGCGTCGCCGCCATTGACGGCAGTGGTAATAGCGCCGCAAGCTGCGCGGGACGCAAAAGTTTCTTTGACGCGCTTAAATCCCCCATGGTGTGGATCATGTCCCTGTGCCTGGGGCTGGCGGTCGCCGTCGAGATGAACAGTTCCAACTGGGGCCCCATGTATTTTCAGGACGTATACGGCCTGAATGCCAGCACTACCGGTGCGTCATTTCTTTCGGCATTTTTCCTTGTTTTTACCGTTTCCCGCCTTGTCTGCGGCCCCCTGGTCGAGCGCATCGGCTATATCCGCACCCTCCTTGGCGCGGCGTTCATCGTTCTGGCGATTTTTGCCGCGGGCTTTTTCCTTGGGGAACGGGGAATCTACGTGCTGCCCGCGCTGGGTTTCTTTGTCGCCCTGCTCTGGCCGACGATGATGGCGGCGGCGATAGTCTTTTTTGGCAGGGACGCGCCCGTCTGTTCCAGCGCGATTATCGCCATCGGGGGGCTTATCAACGCCGCCGTGCAATTCATTGTCGGTCTGACCAACAAATTTTTCGGCGCCGCCTGGGGCTACCGCTCCACCCTTGTATACACCGCCCTGCTGATCCTCGTGCTTTTGGTACTGCGTAGAAAACTCAAGCGGCAAGCGTGACAAGCGAAGATATTATTCGAAATATTTCACGCAGAGGCGCAGAGGCGCATCGTACCGCAAGCGGTACGCGCTCGCAGAGGGGGGAAGGGAGTTGTTTTTCGTACGATCAATGCCTACACAACTAAATATATGAAATTGGAATAATATAATCCTTCTTACCAAGCGGCAGATGGGTTGGAGCAAGACATAAGACCCCGCCTGCCGAGTATGGCTGCATCAGATAGACAAGTCCGGAAGTTTGAAGAATAGACAGCCATGACTTTACTGTCGTTTCATTGACACCTATCTCCCCTGCGATGTTGGAATAATTTAGTACCTGGGAAGTACGGGCTGCCAGCGCCCGTATAAAATTGATAAACATCAGTTCATTGGAAATCCGTATGATTTGTTTGATATCCCTTTCGATTTGGTTCACAATTCTGAAAAACGGTTGTCTTTCCAACCTGCCGGGGGCCGGTAATAAAAACCACCGGAAAGAAATTACTGGCCCGTTTTATGGCTTTTTCCAGAGTCCGTTTGACGTACATACCACCTCCGACTAATCCGGTTTTTAATCCCAGATTAGTCGAGACAGCCTTTTTTGTCAAGTAGTCGGCTGATTATTACCGCAACCGTGTAACTCCTCCTTCCTACTTTCTCTTTTCTACAATGCGTCTCTTGAAGATTGCGGACAGCCTACGAACAACGAATCGCCCTCCGCGCCCTCTGCGCCTCTGCGCCTCTGCGTGAGAAATTAACCAATAAAACCTCCGCGCCTCTGCGTGAAATACTGCGAGAAAAACCTCTGCGCCTCTGCGTGAAATATTGCGAAAAAAACCTCCGCGCCTCTGCGTGAAGAATTGGAAACAAAAGCCACTTGACAGATTGCTTTTTCGGCATCCATACTGAAACGGTAAGGGGGAGAGACATGAAAAAGATCCATGCGGCGTTTGCTGTCTGTTTGTTTGTTTGTACGATTTCCGTTTTTGCCCAGGCTGCCGATAAAACCCAATACAAGGCAATCGATCCTTTCGATTTTAAGCTGGACGACGAACATGCGGTGAGGGGCGCTGTGCGGAAATTCAAGTCCGTCGTCAAATTTGTGTCCCAGAGCGGCACGGATTTTCTGTTCTCCAGCCTCGATCAGGGAACGTCGCTCCAACTGACCAGCGCCAGCGCAAAGGCCCCGTCCGCCGGCCAGACGGTGACGATCTATTACACCGCGACCAAAGGCGTCCGCACCCCCCTTGCCCTTGACGAGATCGACACCGCCAATACGACAGAGGCGGGAATCGGCCTGGTAAAATCGACGGTCCCTGCTTCATCGGGTATCAGAAAATCCGACTACAAGGAAATGGACCCCATCGACTTTACCATCGATATGGCCCGCGCCGAGTTCGGCGATGTGCATAAATTTAAATCAACCGTGCTTTTCTCCTCCCAGGACGGCATTAATTATCATTTTACCAGCCTGGAGGGCACCGATTATGCCGAGCTGCACATGAAGGTCGGGCGGCGTTTCCCCCCCCTAAGGGAAAACCAGCGGGTTACGATTTATTACACGGGCAGGAAAGAAGGTACGGACGTCGTTATCCTGGACGACATTGATATGTAGCCGCTAATAATAACAAATCCGGTAGTCGCCGGTGATTTCAAAACCCAGCCTGCGGTAAACCTGGCGGGCGGCGGGGTTTGACTTTTTCACAAAGAGCGAAATGCCCCTGCCCTGGGCGATAAGTCCGGCGGCAAATTCGCCGGCCATTCTGCGGGCAATGCCCTTGCTGCGGTAATCGGGATGAACGTACACGCCGCCTACCTGAAAGCGGGTAAAGGCGGCGGCGTTAGTGTTGATCTTTCCGATAAGGCAGCCGTTATGTTCCGCCACAAGCATCTGTTCCTGCGCAAAGATACGCTCGGTGTTCAGGCGGCTGACGGCGGCGTTAAACGTAGAGGCGGCGGGCAGCACTTCTTCCCTTTCGTAGGCGGCGTGCAGCGCGGCAAGGGAATCCATGTCGCATTCCCCCGGTTTGCGGATAACAAGGCCGGGGATGGCGGCTGTTTCGTAACCTGCCGGGGCGCGGTCGATGCACATAACGTCGTAATCGATGATCTCCGCCGCGTGCAGGCCGATTCTGCGCAGGGCGGCTTCCATGATCTCCGCGTCGTCTTTTATGCCCTGCAGCGAATGGATCGGCGCCGCGCCGAAAAGCCCGAGGAGAAATTGCGGCTGGGGGACTTTTTTCAGGCCGCAAAGCACGGGCAGCAGGGTCTGTCTTGAATTGATAATGACAGCGGCGATTTTGCCGTTGCTGCCGGCCAATGTCCACACGCGGCTGTTCAGCGCCTTGCGGTTCAGAAACCTGCCGCATGCGTTCATGCACCATCGCTCACGCGATCGCAGCAAAAGCTCAATTTCGGGAATCTGCTGTTCTTTCATTTTCCGCCAGTTTTGCCGGCGATGATCACTCATACGGCAGCCTGCCCTCGGCAGGTATCCTCCCGATGATTGCGGAAAAACCGGCGGCAAGCGATTCCAGCGCGTCGTTGTACACCGCCACGGCCCCGTCAATCCAGGGAACCCTTTCGAGGTACACGGGACTCAGCACGGAAAGCACGATGATCCTTTTTTTCAGAGGTTCCAGGCGGCGCAGTATCCGCAGGCCTTCGTTGTCGGAAAGGCAGAAAATGATTGTATCGGCGCGTCCGGCATACGACAGCAGCTCGTTAATGTCAAAAACTTCGGAGTACCAGTAGGATACGGCGCCGGGGAAAGCGGCTTTTCCCACTTTAAAAAAATCAAGGTACTGCCCCGTCAGCAAAACGCTTCCGGCATTTTCCGGTTTCAGCGGAAAGATAGACTCGCTTTGGGCGTCTCTTGCCGCTTTTACGATGGTGGTACTTCGCGCGGCAAGGTCGAGAAAAAAGGCGCTGCCCTGCGGGTTGGGAAGGCTGGCTTCCACTTTTTGCAGATCGGGGATAAACGGCGCTGCCAGGCCGCTGCGTAGGTATTGGAGCTTTATCAGCAGAGTCCGCCGTGCCGACTCCCGCACCCGCTGCCGGAACTCGCCGTCATTCTTCATCGAATTGGAGAGCAGCGTCCACACGGGATCGAAAAGGTTGGGCGTTTTTGAAAAGAGGATGATGTCGTTTCCGGCGATAATGGCCTGCCGCGCCGTGCGGGAAAGGCTGCCCGCCCACATCGTCGCGCCGTTCATCATCAGGTCGTCGGTGATCACGATGCCCCGGTAGCCGATTTTGTCGCGGAGAATGTCTTTCAGAAACCACGATGAAAGCGAGGCCGGGGCGCTGGTGTCGTGGCCGTCGGCGGTGTTGGTGTTGGGGAAGGCGAGGTGGCCGCTCATTACTGCGGGCAGTCCTTCGGCGGCAAGCATCCGGTAGGGAACCAGTTCCCGTTCCCACAGGGTCTCAAACGAAGCGTCGATGACCGGCAGTACGCCGTGCGAGTCCAGTTCCGTGTCGCCGTGGCCGGGGTAGTGCTTTGCCGTGGGGATGATTCCCGCCGCCTGCTGTCCTTTCATAAACGCCGCGCCGAGAATCCCCACGTTGACAGGATCGCTGCCGAATGCCCTCGGCCCGATCAGCGTCGATCGGCGGTTGGTAAAAACGTCGACCGTCGGGGCAAAGTTCATGTTGATGCCCAGCAGCGCCAGTTCCTGGCCGATGTAGTACCCGGCAAGGTAGGCGTCGCGGGGATAGCCGGATGCGCCGATTGCCATGTTGCCCGGCGTTTCGCTGGTGTCTCCCTTCACATGGCGTATCCAGCCGCCTTCCTGATCGGTCGCCACCAACAGGGGGATGCCGAATGTTCCTTTAAGGCTTTCCGCCTGCAATTCGCCGACCGTCCGGGCAAGGCGCATCGTGTCCTCGGTGTTCCAGCCAAAGATTTTCACCCCGCCAATGCCCCGGTCGCGTATCCAGTCCATGATCAGGGGCGATGGCTCCGCCCCCACCCAGCCGAGCATAAACACCTGCGCCAGAGCCTGCTCGTCGCTCATGGCCCCTTCAATCGCCGCCGCAAGTTCCTCCGGCGATCCATCATCAAAAAAATTCAGCCCAAAAACCGGCGCTGCAAATATTGTTAACAGAAAAATAATGACGCATAATTTTATCAAATCCCCCGTCGGGGAGGGCAGCGCGGCAGCGGCGAAAAACTGGGGGAATCCGCCTATGGAGCCCCTGACCGGCTCTGTTTCTTGTATTATGTTTGTGGTATTACCATGTTTTTCTGTTGTTGTCATGCTCCTCATGCCGGTCAGCCTCTACTTCTTCGCTCTTTCTTCACCTCTGCGTCCTCTGCGCCTCTGCGCCTCTGCGTGAAATTATCCAGTAATTACCGGTAGGCAGTGCCGCGCAGTTCGTCGATGTATTCCGCCGCGCTGTGGGCGGCGACGGCCCCTTCCCCGGCGGCGACGACCACTTGCCGGAACGCGCCGGAACGAACGTCGCCGGCGGCAAACAGCCCCGGCACGGAGCTTGCCATTTTTTGATCGGTAATAATATACCCGCTTTCGTCAAGCTCCGCCATAATGCCCGATACCAGCGCCGACTGGGGGATCATTCCGGCAAAGACAAAAACCGCGTCGGCGGATTCTTCATAAGCCGTTCCGCCGCACTCAAGCACCACCGCCGATACTTTCTGCGTTCCCTTTATTTCCCTAATAACCGTGTTGAACCGCACTTCGATGTTCGCGTTGCTCATCACCCGCTGGGCAATGGAACTCTGGGCGCGGAAACGATCGCGGCGGTGGACGAGGATCACCTGCGGGCTGAGGCGGGCAAGGTACTGTGCCTCGTCGCATGCGGCGTCTCCCCCGCCTATGGCAAAGATTTTTTTACCTTTGAAAAAAGAGCCGTCGCAGCTTGCGCAGTAAGAAACGCCGCGCCCGGTAAATTCCTTCTCGCCGGGGATACCCAAATTGCGGTGCGCCGCGCCCGTGGCGATGACAACTGCGGGGGCAGAGCGCTTTTCGCCGCCTGCCAAAACTGCGGAAAAAGCGTCCCCCTCTTTGGCCAGCGAGACAACTTCTTCGCTGAGAAACGCCGCGCCGAAGCCTTCCGCCTGGCGGTGCATGTCCTGGGCAAAATCAAAGCCCGAGCGCGGCGGGGCGATTACCGTTCCGTCCGCGCCGCGCAGTTCCACGTTGCCGGGGTAGTTTTCCAGCACGTCGATCAAAAGCGCCTGTCCGCCGGGGGACATCTGCTCGATCACGAGAACATTAAGGCCGGCTCTGGCTCCGTATTGCGCCGCCGCGAGGCCGGCCGGCCCCGCTCCGATTATCAGTAAGTCGTTATGCTCCGGCATGGGCGCTCCTTGTGCTGGTATCAACTTTAGCGGTTTTTTCAACTTTCACCTTGTCGTGCCGTCCGTTCACAATCAGGTACATTGAGGGAATGACAAAGAGGGTCATAAAGGCGCTGACAAACAGGCCGCCCACAAATGTTTTTCCGATGGGCTGAATCGTCTCTGCGCCGACGCCGGGGAAAAAGGCAATGGGGGACATGCCGAGAATCGTCGTCAGGCTCGTCATCAAAATCGGGCGCAGGCGGTTGCGTCCCGCCGCCAGGCATGCTTCGCGCACCTTCATGCCCCGCGCCCGCAGGGTGTTCGTATAGTCCACCAATACTATGCCGTTATTTACGACCACGCCGACCAGCGCGACAATGCCGATGGCAGAAAACATCGACATGGCGGCGTTCGAAAATTTATATATCCAGATAACTCCGATAAAGAGCATGGGAATGGTAAAAAAGATTATCAGCGGATCGACAAACGATTCAAACTGGCTCGCCATTACGCCGAACACCAGAAAGACCGCGGTCCCGATGATGAACATATACTGCCAGAAAAATGACTGTATCTCCTGCGCCTCGCCCAGATACCGCACACGCACGCCTTCGCGGGGGATAAGGTAATGATCCACCGTTTCTACCAGGCGCTTCTGCATGTCGGTCGCGGCAATTCCCGGACCGAGGTCGCCGGTTATGCGGATAACCCGTTCCTGCTTCTCGCGCCGGATAGACGAGGGGGCGCGGGTCTCGGCAAATCGGGCAACGTTGGAAAGGGAAACCCGTGTTCCGTCGCGGCTCATCAGGAAGATTGCGTCCAGATTCGGCAGGCCGTGGCGATCTTCGTCCCGCAGCTGCACCTGCACGTTGACCAGCCGGTCCCCCCGGCTCATCGTGGTGGCGGTCGTCCCGTCCATTGCCGTGCGTATCTCCGAGGCGATCGCCCCGATACTCAGGCCGAAACTCGCCGCACGGTCGCGGTCTATTTCAACCTGGAGCTGCGGAGCGCCTTCGTCGATGTTTATCGCGGGGTTTTCAATCTCGGGCAGGTAGCGGGTCATAATATGCAAAATTTCATTTGCCGTTTCAATGATCGCCTCGTAATTTCTTGAGCTGACTGCCACCTCTATCGCCGAGGTGTTCCCCATTCCCCGCCCCGCACGGTAACTGAACCTTGCACCGGGAATTTCGTTGGTGATGGGAGTCATCTTGCGGATGATCGAGTCGGGCGTGTCGATCTGCCTTGCCGGTTCGGGAAGCACAACCTGCAGCGTTCCCTGGTTGGTTCCGCTGCGCCGTGCGGTCAAAATTATATTCCGGTATCCCTGCACCTCCCGTTTGACGATCTCTTCCAGATCGAGCAGCATGGCCTCGGTTACGTCGATGGCGGTTCCCTGCGGCATCGCCACGTTGATGTTGACGTTGTCGTCGATTCTCATGCGGACGTAAAGGTTCATCCCAATTCCGTTGAACTGCAGCAGGGAATACACCAGCAAGGCGGACACCAGCAAAAGAATTAAAAACCGGTGGGACAGGCAGTAATCCAGAGCGGTCTGGTATTTGTTTTCCAGTCCCTTAAAGAAATTTTCCATCCCGTCGTCGATTTTGCGAAGCACCGGATTTCTCAGCGGCTTTTGTTTGCGGGTGTTGAGTTTCAGGATTGAGCCGCAGAGGGTGGGAACCAGGGTAATGGCGACTAACAGTGACGCAACCAGGGAGATTACCACGGTAAAGATCAGATCGTTAAAAAGCTGCCCCATTTCTTTCAGATCGTTTTTGTAGATGATAAGTGGGATGAACACGCAGAGGGTTGTTGCCGAAGACGCGATGATGGGGCGCATCATCTCCCGGCCGCCGAGGATTGCGGCAATTTCCGGCTTCGCCCCGCGCTCGCGGTAGGTATGAACGTTTTCCAGAATCACGATGGATCCGTCCATGGTCATGCCCAGGCCCATGATAAGGCCGGTCATGGTTAGGAGGTTCAGGGTAAAGCCGAAGATCGACATGAACATCAGCGTTATCAATATTGAGATGGGAATGGCAAGCCCGATTATTACCGTTCCCTTTATATTGCGAAGGAATATGAGGAGGACCAGCATGGCAAGGGCGGCGCCCTGCAGGGCGTTTGAGTACACCTGGTTCATCGTCGCCTTGATCATCGTGGTGTTGTCCGAAAGGACTTCGAGCGTCAGGCCCTGCGGAAGGTGGGTGTTGATCTCCTCAAGGGCGGCGTGAACCCGGTCGGCCACCTGCACCTGGTTGCTGCCGCTTTCGCTGGTTACCTGGATGTACACGCCGGCCTGCCCGTTCACGTATACCCTGGCGGCATTGTCGTCGTAGCCCAGGGTGACGTCGGCGACATCCTCAAGGCGAATCGCCTGCGAGTGGTTTAACCCGGCGCTTCCGCCGCCTCCCGACGGGACGCGCACTGTTTTAACTACCAGCCGCTTGATCTGATCCAGGCTGACCAGTTCCTGCGCCGTCATGATCTGGTATTCCCTCGTGCCGCGCCGCAAATTGCCGCCGGACGAAAGAACGCTCTGGCCCTTCAGCGCGTTTGAAATGTCGTTTAACGTTATATTGAACGCGGCAAGCCTGTTAAGCGAAACCGCCACCTTGATGATCTGCGTCGTGCCGCCGGTGACCTCCGCCGCCGCGACGCCGTCGATCCGTTCGATGCTGGACTGAATCTCGTCTTCGGCAAAAATGCGGAGCTGATCCGGCGGATAGTTGCCCCGCACCACCAGCCGCATTATCGGCAGGGCGCTCATGTCGAAGCGGCGCACGATGGGGGTTTCCACGCCGTCGGGCAGGGAGTTGACCAGCCTGTTCACCAGGGTCTGGGCATCGGTTACCGCCTTGTCCATGTCGGTGCCGTAGGCAAACTCCAGGTTGATCCAGCTTGTTTCAAACTGCGAATTGCTGATCATGTTGACCAGTCCCCGCGAGGCGGAAAGCGAGCGTTCCAGCCGCTCGGTAACGTTCTTCTCAACGTCGGCGGGACCGGCGCCGGGGAAGCGGGTCCGTATGGAAAGCACCGGCCGTGCCGTTGAGGGGTACAGATCCACCGCCAGGTTTATCGCCATCACCACGGCGATACCTACTACCAGGCCGTACAGCACTACTACCGTAACCGGCTTCTTGACCGAAAAATCCGCCAGGCTCATACGTCAATCCACGATGCGGACAGGATCGCCGTCCGAAAGAAAGTTCTGTCCCTGGATGACGATCCTGTCTCCCAGGCCGACGCCGCTCAGCACCTCAAACTGCTCTTCGTTTTCGATGCCGAGTTCCAGTTCATGCCGGCGGGCGATGTTGCCTTCATCGACGGTAAACACGATCCAGTGCCCGTAGGTGTTAATTACCGATGAGCGGGGTATGACCGGCACATTTGTCCGCGTCCGGGTGACCAGGCTCAGGGTGGCGAACATACCCGCTTTTATTCTCGAATCGGCGGCCGTCCTTCCCTGGCCGTCGATAAAGCGGAGCTGTATCCGCAGCGTCCGGCTTGCCGGTTCAAGCACCGGGCTGACCTCTTCGATCTCGGCGAGAAATGTTTCGCCGGGAATCGACTCAAGGCTTATCTGCGCCCGCAGCCCCAGCCGAATGGACGAGACAAAACGTTCCGGCACAAAGGTTTCCACCCGCAGGCTTGAAAGGTCGCCGACGACGAATAACGCCGACTGCGCCGTAACGGTGTCGCCGATGCTGAAGGGAACCTGCAGCACCGTTCCCGAAACGGTGGAAACCACGGGGCTGTACGAATACACCTCCCCCGGCCGCGACGGGTCGATCATCGCCACCACGTCTCCCCGCGCGACCCTGTCGCCGATGCCGAAGCGGGCCTCCGTCAGCTTGCCCCCGACCGTGGGAAAAATCGAAACCTGGTTCCGCGCCAGCACGTCGCCGTTGATGACCACGCTGTTTTCGATGGTTCCCTGCCCGATCTCCGCGACGCGAACCACGGCGGCGTTTCGCGCCCCGCCCCCCGGCGGGCCGCCTCCTCCCTGACCGCCGCCGGAACCCTGCGCGTTAGGCGCAGCCGCAGCCCCCGCTGGCGCGTCGGCATCCTGTCTGCGCGAAATAATGGTATATCCGATGAGCGCCGCCAATACCGCTATGATCGCAATAATAATGGCGGTGACAATTCTCGATTTCTTCACTGCATGAGTTCCTTCCAGCCAATATTCAGGGCTGCGGAAATATCAAGGATCATATTAAGGTAGGAAAGCTCGCTCTGCAACAGCCTTTGCCGCGCGCTGACCAGGTTGTTGCGGGCGTCTTCCAGAGTCAGCGAGTTAACCGTGCCGTTTCTGAAACCCTGCTCGGTCAGTTCGTGTCCCCGCTCGGCGACGCCCAGGCTGAGGCGGGCAATCTCGATGCTGTCCCAGGAGTTTCTTAGATTTGCCGCAAGCGAGCGAATCTGTGCCGCCGCCGCGTCCTCGGCGCTCTGCAGGTCAAGCTTCGCCTTGTCGATGGCCTGCCGCGCGCTGCGGATGGTCTGGTTTCTGCCCGTCCCCGGTATCCAGGGATCAATGGGAATATTCAGCGTGGCGCTGCCGCCGATCGAATCGGAAAAGGGATCGAAATTCCTGCTGTTCCAATCGGCCTGGAGCCGCAGCGACGGCGCTTTGTTTGAATAGCTTGCCTGTTTTTCGGCGTTTTCCAGCCGCTCGATCTCCTGCCGCCGGCTTATGATGTCGGGCCGTCGCGGCAGGTACTCGATGATAAGCCGCTCCGCGTCGGCCTCAACTTTGACTATTTCGATTTTTCCCTCAAGCGACGCGTCGGCGTCCTGTTCGATGCCGAGCTGTGCAAGAAAATCCCCCATCCGGGTGGCATAGGACGAACGCGCCAGGCTGAGGCTGTAGCGGGCGTTTTCCATCCCCAGCCTGCTCTGCATCAGCGTCAGCTCCCCCACAAGGCCGTTGTTGAACGCCACCTGGTTCCTCTCGTGCTGCAGCCGCGCCAGATTCAGCGTGTCGGCAAGGACGGAAAGGTAGTCATAATCGGCGATTAGGCCGTAAAAATTTTTGGTCAGCTGTATTCCAAGCTGGTTGCGTGCGTCCTCATAGTTGAGCAGCCTGGTCTGGTAGGCAAGTTTGATGTTCTTCATCGCGTAGGGAATCCCCGCGTTAAAGGTAACGCTGAGTCCCAGGCCCGCGCTCATCCGCCCCCCGGCGCCCGCGCTGTCAGAAAAAAGCCTGTCCTCATACGACGCTCCGACGCTGCCGGAAATTGTGGGAAACAGTTCCGACCAAAGCCGGTTTGATGAGTATTCCGCCCCCGAGAGGTCGATAAGGCTTTTTTTCAGTTCAAGGCTGTTCTCGATGCCCCGCTCAAGGACATCTTCAAGGGAGAGGGTCAGCGAAGCCGCATTCAGAATCCTCGCCGGGGACAATAATCCCGCGCACAGAAACAAAATGAGAAAACAACCCTGCCGCAAGCGCTCCCCCTTTACAGAACTCTACCCTATATAATAGAAAATCAGCGGGAATAGTGCAAGGTTACGTGTTTTTAAAAGAATGACAAGTTTAAATTCATTTTTTTGGTATTTGCTTTACAAATTTCCGCCCCTGAGGTTTATTTTTCCTTCTGTTTTTACTATCATTAGGCAAGTTTTTACTCAGGAGGAAAACATGAAACGAAGATTGGTCATCATGGCGGGCATCGCAATTTTGCTGTCCGCAGGGCTTGTTGCTGCCGGATGCGGAAGCACGGGGGGCACAGGTTCCATGAACGCGGGAACCTATACCGCGAAATCTCCAAGCCTTAACGGGCCGCTGGAAGTGGAAGTTACGGTAAGCGCCAGCGCTATTCAGAGCGTTGCGGTTACCTCAACAGTAGACAGCCCCGGCGTGCGTGACTGGGCCATTGATATTATTCCCAAACGGATAGTTGAGAGCCAGTCTGTGGCGGTGGATGTTGTATCAGGCGTTTCGATTACCAGCCGCGCCATTATGGCCGGAGTTGAGGATTGCCTAAAACAGGCCGGCGCCAACATAAAAGGCTTTAGCAAGCCGGTGAAGGCAGCCAAACCCCGCAACCAGGACCTGGCTGCCGATGTTATCATCGTAGGCGGCGGCGGCGCCGGACTTGCGGCGGCTGTTTCGGCTACCGAAGCGGGCGCAAGCGTAATCCTAATTGAAAAAATGGGTTTTCTCGGCGGAAATTCGGTTGTATCGGGCGGAATCTACAACACGGCAAACCCCTCAAGGCAGGATACTACGGTAGTAGGGGCGGGGGTGGAGAACCTCATTGCCGATGCCCTCAAGGAAACTCCCATAAGCGAAGAACACGCCACGCTGCAGAAGCAGGTAGAGACAGAATTCGACGCGTTCAAACGGACAAACAGGACCCTGTTCGACAGCCCTTCCTGGCACGCCCTGCAAACCTGGAGCGGCGGCGACAAGGTAGCGATGCTTAATATCGTTGAAAGGATGACCGGCGATGCCCTTGACGGCCTTAACTGGCTCATGGGCATGGGCATGGAATTCTACCCCGGCGTTATCCAGGGTTCAGGCTCGCTCTATCCCAGGACCCATAGGGGGCTTTTGCCCAACGGCGTCGGCTATATAAAGGCATTTACCGACACCCTTGAGACCAGGGGCAATTACACGCAGATAATGGAAACCACGGCAAAGAGCCTCATCGTCCAAAACGGCAGGGTTGTCGGGGTAAATGCGGAAGGAAAGGCCGGAAACAAGGTGACCCTCAAGGCCAATAAGGGGGTAGTTCTCGTAACCGGCGGCTTTGCCGGCAACGTAAAGCTCCGGCAGGAATACTGCGAGGGAGAAAAATGGCCGGATTTGGGCCGGCGCCTTACCACGACAAACGTGCCCGGCGTTACCGGCGACGGCATCTTTATGGCGCGTGACGCAGGCGCCAAGCTGGTGAACATGGAGCAGATCCAGCTATTGCAGGTATGTAACCCTCAGACCGGCGCCATTGGGGGCAATGCCTATCCCAACTATGTGGAAGGCTATATTTTTATCAACAAAAACGGAGAACGCTTCACCAATGAAGGCGGCCGCCGCGATGACATTTCCAAAGCGATCATGAACCAGCCTGAGGGGTATATGTACCTGGTTCAAAGCGCCGATTCCATTCCGAAACCTGCGGAAACCAGCACCCTGGATGGACGCACCGTAACCTACATGCTTGAGAATAAGCTGTCAGGCTGGGTGAGCGCCCCGGACCTCGATGGCCTTGCCAGGGAAATGGGCGTTCCGGCGGAAAACCTCAGGAAGACCGTCGATACGTTCAATGGCTATGTCGGAACCAGGGACAGGGATGAATTTGGCAGGGCGCTTTTTACGTACAGATATACGACAGGCCCCTGGTATGCCTTCCCCTGCAAACCGGCAGCCCACCATACAATGGGCGGCGTTATGATTGACGAAGACTGCCGGACGATCAGGGAGGACGGTTCCATCCTTCCCGGCCTGTACTGCGCCGGAGAGATCACCGGGGTAGTACACGGCGGCAACCGCCTTGGTGGAAACGCCATGGTAGACTTTACCGTATTTGGCCGCATAGCCGGGGCCAGCGCCGCCGCCGGCAAGTGATTTAACGCAACGCTGCGGCATCGGGCGCTGTTTCCAGCGGCGCCTGATGTCGTGGCTTTTGTTTTTGGAATACCTCACGCAGAGGCGCAGAGAACGCAGAGGGAATCGCGTAATTCGGATGCTCCTCGTCTTCCCTGGCGTACTCTAAGTGATAATTAAAAATCAATGAATTTCGGGAATTCTCTTGGTATCGTCATATTGCGCTACTGACATAGTATGCCACGCTTGCTCACTCATCGAGCAAAACAGATTCTTTTTTGTGTAACGTTTCGATTTTTTGGTTTTTTTACTTGATGTATGCCTGATTGCGAGTAAAAAAAGTTAAACCCGCCCTTGAGGGCTGGTAACTAACAGTGGCTGCCGGCAGTAAGGACCCGGCAATCACACAAAGGATTGTACGATGAAAAAGAAGCTTATTCACTATGGCGTATCTTTCGCGGTTCTCTGCTCGCTCTTGCTGGTTTTTGGCGGTTGTTCCCTGCCGACGGATGACACAACAAGCGTTGCCCGCTCAGTCAACAAATTTGTGGCAGAATCTGATAGGAGCAATAATTTAGGTGACAGAATTAAGTATTCAGTTACTTTTGGGGACTGCGATTTTTACTACATTTATTTGGGTGAAATGAAAAACATCCCCTTATATTCATTTCCCACAGAATCTCATAACGGGATGAGTTCTTCTTATTCTGTTACGGTAAATGAGACTACTAAAGAATATACCGAACGAATCGTTTCCGATGAACGCCAGCTCACTTTAAGCGTTGTGGACAACTATACTATCTCATCGACTACCGGCGGGAAATTTAGCTTAGGTTTCAACGGAAAATTGGGAGGTGATCCGTATGGCGGATCAGTAGGATTGGGATTCACCATTGAAGATTACTGGGGCGAGATTGAATCTGGTACTATTGGTGGAGGTACCCAGAGGACTACTTCGCTGACAGACACAGTAAAATACGGAACGGAATATACTAATTCCGATTTGCGGTCAAGGACATGGAACTTAACCAAAAACGACAAGGCTGGTTATTACCGGTATACCCTGTTTTCCGCTTCCGATGTCTACTTATATATTATAAGGGATCGAAGCAAACCTGATGAATTATTCTATGAATTCAGAGAACATGTGAAACAGGGCGTGAAATTTTGGGAATTGGATTATTCTGCGAATCCGTCCTTTTCAAAAACTGATGAGTCGCGATTTGAGTTTGATTCAGCCATGTTGGATGAGCTTCGCAATCCCGAAAATTATATACCAGAATATGATATTACCCAGCTTTCTGTTCTTACATTCAATAGCAACGGAGGCAGTCAAGTTCCCGATCAAACCATTTTGCTACACGGTACGGCAGTCAAACCTGCAAACCCGACCAGAAATGGATTTGCCTTTGACGGCTGGTATAGCGATCCGGAGCTAAAAAATCTGTATAACTTTGCAACTCCTGTTATCGGAATTCTTACGCTGCATGCCAAGTGGTACGAAATCCATACAGTTAGTTTCAATGCCAATGGTGGTAGTGGTACACTTCCCTTTGCCCAGACAGCAACCGTCGGTTCCAGCATAACCCTACCCAACGGAACGGGACTATCAAGAAGCGAACATGCCTTAATCGGTTGGAACACCAATGACTTGGGCACAGGAACTTATTACAGTGCAGGTTCATCATATACGCCTATGGGCGATGTAACTCTGTTTGCAGTATGGACAAGAACAGTCTTTAGTAAGGAAGCAAAAAGCCGTAATTTTACATTAGGTGATAGAGCAGAACTTTGGGACATTTTATCTCCTGTTGATGTAAAATTTGATATACAAAAGCTAAGAAGCGCTGGATATACGCATTTTAAAATCTCACTAGGCTATAAAGCAAAACAAACTTTTTTGCTTGCTATTGAAGCAAGGTTGTGGGTAGAGATCAGGAATCGTAATGGAGATCAATACATCTCGACTGTGTTTGTTCCGGCAAAATCTTGGAAAGACTATAGCTTGAACGGTACGGTTTCACTTGATAATTTTGATAATTCTTTATCTGTTCGTTGGGCTGATGGATCAGGCGGTACAGTTGAAGTTGGGGACAGAGTAATTAAAATAGAGGCATCAAAGTAAGCAGGACAGTATTGGGTTGACATCTCGCTTTTAGCGAGCTGTCAACCTTCATTATTAAATCACCCTGTTTTTTGTCTTTTGTTTATTTGATGAAGATACTTTTTTTGAACACTAAACAATGTATCACAAAAGGTCTCAGTAATTTCTGCAGTATATTTTTCCAACAAAACATCAATATTATCGGGAATAATGGTTTCAGGTTTTAATAATTCATAAGCATCAATATTTAAGGCATCCGCTATTTTTACCAATGTTATCGGTGAAACCCATTTTTTAGCATTTTCAATATCGCTTAAAAAAGGTATGGAAATATCAATTTTTTCTGCAAAGTCTGCCTGTGATAATTTTCGTAGATGCCGGTATTTTCTGATATTTTGGCTAAAAATGGCCCGCAAATCCTTTTCAGTCATATATTATCCTTTGGATAAATTAGTATGCTAATAGCTTGACAAAAAATAGGATAATCTATAGAATTAAGTTCATTAGCTATTAGAAAATGCAGGATTTCGAATAAAATTCAATATTTTCTAAAAAAAAGGCTAAAATACTACTAAGGAAGGGGATTTTTATGGGAAGAACAGAAAGCAAATCTATCCAATGCCATCCAAACAATGAACAGGAACAAATTAACCTGATGCAAAAGTTTCACTGGTCGCTCATAGGCAGCCAGGAAATCAAAACTGTAGACAATCATCTGGAGAGAAGGGGAGACGAAATTTATCAGGTTCGCAGTTCTGAACACTATGTTAAATTGACATTTTCGAGAGAACTTGAGCTTCCAAATCTCAATGAGATTAAGAAACTTGAGGATGATTACTTTGGATTGCCGTCTCCTTACTATCCAAAACTATTTCCGATTCATATTGGTGTGTGGGGTGTTTTGGCACTTCTTTATGGACTCGGGATAGTGATATGGCTTCTGTATTACTTTTTGTCATACAAAAAAAAGAAGGCAGAGGCGGATCGCATTTCTGAATCAAATGCAAAGAGGCGTCAGGAAATATTGTCTGAAGTGGCAAAATTCAGTTAATTGGCATAGGCTCACCGGTTAATATTATCAGATTGTAATCCGAATGCCAGGATTAGGCATCAGAGCCGGGACTGCCGTTGTTTTGCAATTCGATGAGCTCGTCAATTTGGCGCAGCACAAAATCCTGATATTCGGGGTATAGCTCGCTGAAAAGCCCGGTCATGCGTTCCAGCTTTTCTTCCTGGGTGCCGTTGAACATGCGCCCTTCCCCGGTAAGCAGCCAATGCTTGTTTGCGGCGAATGCGCCGGAAATAAGGTGGACGAGGCGCTCCCGTACTTCGGTGTGGCCCAATTCAATCCCCGCGAGATAGCCGTGCGAGACATATACCGCTTTGGCAAAGGCCCGCTGGGATAATTTGAGGGTGTGTCTTAGTTCCCTGATCCTCTCATTTACCGTCATATTGCGCCACTGCCATAGTATGCCATGTTTGCTCGACTATCAAGCAAAAAAATTAATTTTTAGTGTAACGTTTCAATTTCTCTGGTTTTTTTACTTGATGTATGCTTGATTTTATGCTAATATATGGTCATATTGGAGCAATTTTTCAAATGGTTCAAAGAACAAAACTGGAGCAGCTGCAATACGCCTTCCCAAAGCTAACAGAATTTAACCAACAGTTTGTATTGGGCCTTACGGAAGGGCTGAAACATGCCCAGAACAAGCCGGAGAAGCCTTCTGATGCGAGGCTGCCGCCTTTGAAAGAAAACGGAAAGCCGGAATGAAAATAATAGGAGGCGCGAGAATGACAGGAACTTTACCGTACTTAGAAGCATTTGTCATTCTTGCGCTTCCTGTTTATATATACGGCAATCGCCGCCTGAACGGCGAATAAATATAAAGGAGAAAATGATGAACAAAAGAATGATTTGTGCAATTTTGGCCCTGACCATCGCATTTGCGGCCTGTAACAAGGCTCCTGCACCTTTCACCGACCTGAATGCCATTTCTACCCACCTGGCAAAGGCAAAAAGCGGCACTTTGGATAAACCGGTAGCAATGATCGTTAATATTCCGCTGGGCGATATGACGAACTCCGGCAGCGGCTGGCAGCGCTTGCTGATGATCATCGAAAATGCCGGCAAGAATGTGGAGATTGACCTTTCAGCCTGTCAGATGGCCGGCACTGAGTTTAATCCTTTTTCCCAGGTAAGCAACGGGAAGTTTTTCGTTGTCTCTCTTGTGCTGCCCACTGCCGCTAAAAGTATTATAGGGAACAGGGAGACTCCGAGCTTTTCGCATTTCTATAATCTCAGATCCGTAAAGGCAGAAGAAGTAACCAGTATTGGCCGGAATGCTTTTAAAGAATGTACCAGTTTGAATAGCGTAGATTTTCCTGTTGGTGTTAACATTGCTGAAGGCGCCTTCAACGGCTGTACCGGCCTGGAGAAGGTGAGCGTACCTTTGGTTACCGGCATTGGTAACGATGCTTTCAATAATTGTACCAGCCTTGCCGGTATTAACATCCCCCTGGCAACAAGCATCGGCGATAGCGCCTTCGATAATTGTACAAGTATGACCAGCGTGAGTTTTCCCGCGTCTGCTACCGTTACCAATAATCCCTTCCGGGGATGCAGCAGCCTGGCTAGTTTTTCACTAAACGGAGTTGGCGATTTAGGCGTTATCGAAGATGGAAGGGCCTTGGTACGCAGCAGCATAGAACTCATAGCCTTTCCTTCCGCATCCGGGAGTATCGTTATGAATAATATCACCGTGATTGGCAGGAGCGCCTTTAATGGCAATGCCGGACTGACAGGCGTTAGTTTCCCAACCGCAACAAATATCGGTATCAGGTCGTTCCGCAGTTGTACAAGCCTGATAAGCGCGAATTTCCCTGCTGCAACCGCAATCAGTTTGGGCGCATTTGAAAATACCGGAACAACGGCGCTTACCATAACGTTGGGGAATAAAGCTCCTACGGTGGGCGGCAGCATGTTCGCTGGAGTTACCGGAGAAAAACCGGTAATAGTGAGGGTACCCGCAGATGCAACCGGCTACGGCCAAAGCCCCGTCAATGCCACCGCCCGAAGCTGGGGCAATTACTTTAGGGGTGGAGACTGGTCCAGGTCTGAGAATTGGTGGGGTGAAGTTTCGTACAACAGGACGGCGGCTCCCAATACGAATATTGAACTTATCATTGAGTTCATGGCCGATGATGCGGCGATGATCGAAGAAATTGTGTCGTAAGGAGCGTTTAGCGAGACGTATTGCTGTCCGAATCCGGCAGTTTTCTGCTGCGGACAGCAAGCCGTTTTCCTGCGAAAGGTAAAAGATGATGAAAGGATTGGTTGTAATGATTGCATTGCTTGTGAGCAGTTTTTCAGCTGCTCAGGCGCAATCTGATGCAGAAACACAGCCGCAACAGGTTGAAGCCGCAGCGCTCTTTCAATCAAGCCTGGTCAATACCATTGGCCCTTCCCGTGCAGAAGTTACAGCGAAACGCCTTACCGATATTATTACGAATATTAGCGCAGGAAATCCGGGAACAGATGCCAATAACGATGTTGCATTCCGAAGGCGCTGGATGGAAAGGCTCACCAACACCGAAGAACTATTTAATGTAATTTTCAGCAACCGTGGTCTGCCGTATACAATATATTATTCCAATGGTTTACAGCAGGGTAGGATAAATTACCAGGCAGAAACTGTTCAATTAAGCACCATGATAAATATTCGCATGAACGACGATTGGATAAACGTGCTTAACATTACCCTTCAAGCAATCAGAAAAATAGATGACGAATTGCAGGGAACAAGAAGGAGAAGCGATTGGGGTTTAAATGACTGGCCGAATACCGGTGTGACCCAAAATAATCCTTTCAGAAACAGGTTCTCTGGCGGCGGTTTCAGCGGTATTGAACGGCATGGAACAGAATGGAAAACTGATTTTTCAATTATCTTTGAGGTTCTTAACAGCAATAATCGTGTAATTGGCAGGCAAACCGTCAATATATCGCCTCATTTTGAGATTTATTGTTCAAACAGGGATTTCTACGGTAATTTTATAGGGCACGGCGGAAGGGTTAGCCACGCAACATTCGGAGACCCTAACAGGGCAATAAGGCTTTGGAATGAAATAGACAATGTCAAAACGATAACCTTTGATAATGTCAAGATAAACGAAACCAGCGAAGTAATGACAATGCGCGTTGCTTCGGTGAACGGCATCAGACCGGAAAACAGGCCAGATAATTTCAGAATCCAGGTAGCGCCGCTGTCAGATTCGCAGTGGAAAGCATACAACTGGGAAGAAAGGAAAGAAGCGACTTTTTATTTTAGATGAAAAGCAATATTATTATTAGGAGATTAATATGAAGAAATTTATTCTTTGGATGCTTTCAGGTTTTCTGGCAGTTTCTCTTTGTGCACAAAATGTCAGTGATTTTGACGTTCGCGGAAATGATGATAGTACAATGACCATATTGAATTATAAAGGTGCGGATAAAAACATTGTTATTCCAGAGACAATATTTAATATGCCTGTTACCCATCTGGCTGACGGGTCTTTTAAGAATAAGGGTTTAACCGGTGTTGTAATACCAGAAACTGTTTCATTTATTGGTAAAGAAACCTTTATGGATAATCAGTTGACTACGGTAACCATTCCCGGAACTGTCGAATATATTAGCAATAGTGCTTTTAGAAGTAACCGGCTTACATCTGTAACTATACCTGCAACCGTTGAATATATTGGTGATAGTGCTTTTAGAAGCAATCAAATTACCTCTGTCGTTATACCTGGGAATGTAAAAACGATTGATGTCGGTGCTTTTCGCAGCAACAAATTAACCAGGATCACAATTCCTGACAGTGTTGCTTTTATTGGAGCAGATGCTTTTCGAAGTAATACCATAACTAATGTTCAAATTGGGAATGGGGCAGTCCATATTGGTTCTAATGCGTTTAGTGATAATCAAATTAACTCTTTGACACTTGGGAATTCAATTTGCTATATTGGCAGTGATGCATTTTTGGGACATAGGTTAACAACAATTGTTGTACCTGAACAAGTTGTATATATTGGTTCAAGTGCATTTACGCCTTCAAACCAAAATACATTAATAAACATTTCAATAGGAAAACTGGTAGTGGTTGGATGGAATAATAGTGGAGGTGCATTTCAAAGGAATAATAACTTTGATGCATTCTATGTAAACAATCAAATGAAAGCTGGCAGGTATCAATTTGCCAGCGGCTCTTGGCGTTATTTTCCGTGAGAAAAAATGTATTCATGAATAATAATTTAGGAGGAAAAAAATGAAAAGAACATTTTCAATTGGCATAATCAGCTTGTTACTGATTATCGGGCTGGTAATAACCAGTTGCGGAGGCGGTGGGAGTCCTTCAAATGTGATTAGGAAACTCCATACTGCTGTTGAAAAAGGGGATACCAAAGTAATTTCCGAATTGGTTGTCCCGGAAGCAGCCGCATTAATTCTTAAGATGATGGAACAATTACAGGAAGCATATACCGAATCCGGCGGCATAGCAAAAATCGAAGAAACTATTGATGGCAACACTGCCGTTGTAACCGTAACATATAAGATGGGTGATACAGCCGACTATGATCTTGTAAAAGTCAATGGAAAATGGAAGGGCACCATTGATAAGCATTAGACGTGCATAGCCGTAAATATTATTTGCTTGCCGGTATTATTGCGTTTGCAGTATTGATTTCATTAATCATTATTTATGCAATAGTACCGGGAGGAAAACCTGGCGCACATGGTTATATTGAATTGGAAATCATTTCCGGTTTGATTAAGGATGGTGATATTATTTGCCGCTTGGGAGACAGACTTTGGTCCAGGTATTTTAGGGATGTTTCCGTTACGGACAAGCGTTTTTCCCATATGGGAATATTGCGAATGAAAGATGATGTGATTACTGTAATACATGCAGAGGGGAATACAGGCCATGGAATAGATTCTGTAAATGAAATAGCATTGGATGAATTTATTGAATTTGCAGGAGCAATAGGCATCTATAGGATTAAAGATTTGGACGGAAGCCAAATTTCTAAGCTTGCCGTTAACTATTTGGGGGTTCCTTTTGATTGGCAATTTGATTTGAATGATGATTCAAAGCTATATTGTACAGAATTATTATTCGCCATATTGAAAGAGGCTGCGCCAGAAATAGAACTAAATCACATTTTTATTAGGCATTTGGGAAAAACGATTATCCCTCTTGATGCAATATCAAATTCGGAGCTATTTAATGAAATATATTTTATTGCCAGAAATTAGCAAATAATTGCTTGACAGGCAGTTGGAAAAATTGTAGAATACAAACATTGGAGGTTCAGTTATGAGTGATGTAGGAACTGGCGGCAGCAAATTGAAAGCTAACTTGGATAAAATGGATAGAAATCCATTTTTCATTTTTTCAAAGCCATATTTGAATTTTATTGGCGAAGGAAAAATATTTGGTTTCGTATATTTTATATTAGCGGCAGTAAATCTGGTTATACCATTTGCCGTAATATACATGACCATTGATTCAGGCATCTTTCGATACCTCGGGGCAAAATACATATTTGCCATTATTTTATCATGGCTGATAATTGCATTTGCAAGTTGGATCGGGTTTCAGGTATGGTGGAACAGACGCACAAGAATAATGAATAGTTCCTCAACCGAATTTATTGCTACAACCAGTTTTTCAGAAATATTTCAGACATTTGGGGAATGGCTAGGAACAATGTTTGGCATAATCGGGGCAGGTGTTGGTCTTATATCATTGATTTTTCTGGGAAACGAGGCAAATAGCCTGTTTGGATTTATTGGATTGGATTTTATGAGTTTTGGACCAATGGTAATATTTATCGGGCCAATTATCGGCTTTTTTATTATTATTGTTTTCCGGTTTCTTGCAGAACAATTGCGTTTATATGCCACGCTCGTTAATAACACCAAGGATATTGCGGAAAATCTGAAAAACAACGCAAACGGCACAGAGTGAACTTAACTCCTATACTGCGGCAGTGATAAGGTTGAGAAAAAATTCTGCCGGACTGAAAAAAAAGTCCGGCAGGAAATCTATAAAAATTAGAGAGAAGTAAAATGGACAAAAACAAATTTGATGATTTAATGGCACAGGCGTTGTCTGAATTTGAAAACGGCGGGCTGGATAAAGCGCTTGGTTATATTAATGAATGTATTCAAAAGACACTCCCCTGGAAACATTATCACTGCTTAATTTGATGGATAATTAAGGTTGACAAATTAATTATAAAGGAGTGCGTTATGAAGAACACAATCAAAGGTTTCGGGATTATCATTTGTGGTTTGATAATCGGATTTTCAATGGTCTCTTGCGATGACAGCGGGGATAGCGGCGATTTTGATATTCAACCGACTAACGGAGAACTGACAATCACATTTTTTGGTAGTTATAGCTTAAATGGTAAATATGTTGTAGTAGCTTCAGGAGGCAGTGATAATAACATAATAGTTGCTGCTGACAATATTACCAGTAATGGTATAGTAAAAGGAGGCCTGGTTTCAAACGATCAGGTAAAGCTAAAGGTTTGGAAGGTTATTGATGAAAAAACGCTTGGTAATTATGATGGAAGCGAATACTGCCAATTAGCGTGGTCTGTTTTAGACAAAAGCAGCCTGACAGAAGAAGATATGATGTCTTTACCTGGCGGCGAGGAGCTTACCGGGTTTATAGGCAGCGGTTATGAATACATTAGTTTTGAAAATGGAAATGGTACCATTTCGGTTAATACTGATTTTTTAGATGATGATTTTTTGGACGATTGACCAAATTGCCAATTTCTGTATAATAGAAATAGCGCCATTCAATGTGCTGCATAAGGAGTAATGCATGAGCGATATTCGGGAGAAAAGGGCGGATGAGGCTTTTTGCGCGTCTTGCGGGGAAATAATAAAGAAAGAAGCCGAGATTTGTCCAAAATGCGGCGTTAGGCAAAGAAAACAAAGCAGTGGTGTTTCCGAAAAATGGCTGACCGTATTTCTTTTGTCTATTTTTCTTGGGGAATTTGGAATTGACAGGTTTTATGTGGGAAAAATCGGAACCGGCATTTTAAAGTTAATAACGGCCGGAGGCTGCGGGGTGTGGTGGCTGATTGACTGGATTATGATTTTAACCGGCAATTTTACCGATAAAGACGGTAATGTTATCAGAAAAGAATAGAATAAAGTTGCCCTTGTTGGACGAAACAGGGGCAGCAAAAATGGCAGTTGTTAAATTTGCCACAGTCTTGATAGTGTTGCTGATATTTTACAATATTCCTCTGGAAAGTTTTGCAGAAAAGTATCCGTTATGCCTTTTTAGGATATTTTTTGACAGGCACTGTATAGGATGCGGGACTACAAGGGCGGTATGGTCGGTACTGCATTTTAACCTGATTGAGGCAATCGGGTATAATAAATTGATAATAGTGAGTTTTCCTCTGCTGGCTGGATGTACGTTTTCATGGATAATGAACAATCCCGGCAGGAAACAAAAATCTTATATCTCTAAAATAAGGCAGTGAGAATGGTATGAAACTAATCACCCGAAAAAAATTAAGCGCCGCTTTTATCCCGGCTCTGCTTGGCGCTATGCTTGGCGGTGCAGTGCTTTTTGTTTTAGCCTCATGCGACAGCATCATGCAGGACGACGGCGGCACAGTAGAAGTGGCAGACAGCGGTATTGATTACACGGAAAGCACGGCGCAGCTGCGAAATCCGGCTCGCGGCCCTTCCCTTGATCCGGGCAATTTTGGCCAGCTAACCAATCTGAGCGGTATGCTGTCCCAGATAAGCCATACCAATACTTTTCAATATACCGTTCAGCGGTTTTATATAAATTTGTCTGATTATATAAAAGTTCCTATTCCCGAAACCGCGCTTAATAACCTTGACACAGCCCTTGCCGAAGCGCGCAGGCTGGAAATTACCGTGATAATGGCATTCCAGTATCATGGGCATTATCCCTGCAATTGCACAGGGCATTGCATCTATGAACCTGTCATGGACATAATATTTGGACATATAGACCAGATCAGCAAGGTTCTTGCCAAATATCCGGATGTGCTGCTTCTTGTCAAAAGCAGCATGCTTGGCCCCTGGGGCGAGCAGCATAGTACGCCTCTGGCACGGGGCAGTACAAACGGGGTAAGCAATGTCGCCCTGCTTGTCGAAAAATGGCTTAACTGTACAAAGAAGTACGGTTTGCCTGGAATACAAATAAGCGTACGCACTCCGAAACATTATTTGGACTGGTATAACTACCGGTATGGAACCAATCATTCGTCCGTTGCGGATACGTCGCATTCAAAAGGCACCGACGATTACCGCGTGAGCTTATGGAATGATGCGTTTATGAGCAACATCAACGATTCGTATACATTTTTGGACAAAGACGCAGAATTGGAATGGCTTAACAAAAAAGCATCGTACACCTTTTACGGCGGTGAGCCGGGGAATGCCTCCCTTAACGAATGGAGCGCCATTCCGGTAATGGAACCTGCGGCATATAAAACCCGCGCGAGCTTTTTGAGGGACGGCACCGGCATGTCAAGCCGATGGGAAAATGTCGTCTATAACGGATCTAATCCTGTTTATAATAACGCAACAATTACCGTAATTGGATATAAATGGTACGCGACACAGACCAGAAAAGCTACAGTTTGGGACTGGCTCCGATTGCATTTGGGCTACCGGTTTGTGGTGCGCGAATCTTTGGTATCGAAGAAGGTTGCACCGGGCGGGAGATTGCGGCTGGCAGGAACGATCGAAAACGTGGGGTTTGCACCCATTCTTGTGGCAACACGGGCAAGCGTTATCATAGCAAGCGGCGATACAAATATTTATGAAGCGCCCGTTGGCATTGATTTGAACTCTGGCAAATACGATGTAACTATAACCCTTCCATCGTCTTTAGTTGATGGGCAATATGCGGCCTATTTAAAGGTTTGGAGGGACAAAAGCGGAACCCCCAACGATACACGCAACGAAGTAATTGCGTTTGCGAATAACGGCGAATTTGCCCACAGCCTTTTTCATCACAACGTTACCTATGCTGCCGGCAACAACATTATTTACAACAGCGCTCCGGAAATTAGGGCCAACAAACTTGCCGATTTTTCAATTGCCCGTAACGAGGCAGCAAATAACTTACCTTAGTTTTAATGATAGCATAATTCCGTTTCCCGTTGGAAACATGGTAAATTTTTCATTGTCATTTTTCTGATGGAGATGGGGTACCAGCCAGCCGAATAGCGAGCTTATTGCCGCTGATGCCAGTACGTCTGTCAGAAAATGCGCGCCGGAAACGATGCGCATCGTGCCAACTCCGGCTGCCAGCGCATAGCTTCCCGCTATTAAGGGAATTTTCCACTGCGATTCCGGGAATTCCCGGGAAAATGTCATACTCAGGAATGTTGCGCTTAAAAAGGAAAACGAAACGGCACCGGACGGAAAGCTGTTGTAATAATCGTTTCCTTTTCCGGACGGAATGCCGTCGGCATACATATACGGCCGATAGCGTATAACGGCACTTTTTACGGTAAATGTCGTTCCATATGTTAATAGCAATGCTTCTCCGTACATAACGCAATAGGTTAAGACCGTATTTGGGTCTTTAATATTCGGGATGAGTGAAATTATGGGGAGCAATGCAAGGCCGTATGCGATATTATCGCTGAACAAGTCCAGCGGCCTGTTGTATGAAAACATCAGGCTTCTGTCAAAATCGTTAACACTGTTTTTATAAAATGTTTCAGGGGCGCTATTCGGGTGGTTGTCAATAAAAAACGGGCACATGCCGATACCAAGCGACAGCGTTCCGGTAATTATGTCCGTTGCCAGATCAAGGCGGTAGGCGCTTTGGGAAAAACAATGTGTCTGTATGCAATAAAAAAGAAAAAAAGCAGCCAGCGCTCTTTTCATTTTAACCGTACCTCCGTAAAAGCATCCATGACCGGCTCCTGCAAATATGATACTATAATTATCCGGTATGGAAAGTATCAGAGCCGCCGTTGTCGGGCTGGGGCGCATCGCCAGCCTGCTTGAGGAAGACAGCCTTAGGGAAAAGCCCTGTACGCACGCGGGGGCAATAGCCGACAATACCGGCTGCGAGCTTGCCGCCGGCTGCGACATCGATGGGGAGCGCCGCCGCCTTTTTGCGGAAAAGTGGCAGGTTCCCGTGTATGAAGACGCAGCCGAAATGATTCGCGTCCATGCGCCGCACATTCTGGCAATTGCCACCCATCCCGACAGCCACTACCGGTACTGCCGGCTTGCGGCAGAGGCCGGTGTACATGCGGCTATCTGCGAAAAGCCGCTGGCGGACACCATAGGCGAAGCCCGCAAAATTGCCGCCCTGGAAAAAAACGGCTTTACCATCATTACCAACCACGAGCGGCGTTATTCGCTGGATTACATCCGCGCCAAAGAGATTTTGGACGGGGAATCGCTGGGCGAGCTGTTAAGCGTCCGGGCGGTTCTGTACATGGGCAAGACAAAGCGGCTGTTGGACGTTTTCTGGCACGACGGCACGCATCTGGCGGACGCAATCATGTTTCTTTCCGGCGCAGAGCTGAAACACCGCAGGCGCTGGGGCGCGCCGCTTGCCGCCAAAACGGGAACCGCCTGGCTGGAAGGGGAACTTTCAAAAAAACCCGCACCTATTCCAGTGATAATTGAAATTGGAGCGGGGCGGGATCATTTGGCTTTCGAAATGGAGTTTTCCTGCGAGAAAGGCAGGCTGCGGATTGGCAACGGGATCTTTGAAGTTTGGGAAAGCGCCCCCAGTCCTTACGCAGAAAAATTCCGTTCCCTCAGGCAAACGGGAGAAGTTTTTTCCGGACCCACCGGCTACTTTGCCAACATGGTGGAAGACGCCGCCTCCTGCGCGCGGGAAAGAGGCCGCCGCCCCCGGTCGAGCGCGGCCGACGGGCTTAGGGTCATTGAGTACCTTCATTCGGTAAAGGCGTGGCGGTAGTTTTGGGTGTGTTGATACAAAAGCAAAAAAAAACTATAGTAAGAACCTAATCCGGAGGGTAGGCCAGTGGTTAAGCCGCCAGTTTTGGGAACTGGCTGTCGGGGGTTCGAATCCCCCCTCTCCGATAAAATCCTGATTACACCTACCCGTTCTGTTCCGCTTCGCCCGGTGGGAACATGTACAGGTCGGGAAGCTTAAATGTCCTGTCATGCTCGAAAGAGTACGGCGACCTGATATCGCTGATCAGGGGAATCTTGAAAAAGTGAGTCATCGTCTCGTAGTCCGGAGATTCGATTTTCAGCGAATATTCAAAGATGCGGTGAATGCCCACCGAGTCGGCGGGAATTACGGCGGGCCAGAAGGTGTACGTTCCCGGAGTGTTATCCACCAGGGTAAAGGGGTTCTGCCAGTTTCTGTTCCGCATGGGGACGGTTTCACCCTCGCTGCGGAGCTTTACCGTCACCCCCGAAATGGGTGCAAAAGTTTCGCCGTCAAAAAGCCGCCCCACGATCGTGGGAAGGTTAAACGCGGGATTGCTCATATCCCTGTCGCCGGATACTGAAGCGTCATGATCGGCGGTGGGGCGCTGGTTGTGGTTTACCAGCCTGACATTTGTCTGGAGGTACTGATAATTAACATGAAACATTATAGTAGAGTGTGTGGTCTCTGGTAAGAGTTGAATCAGGACCTTCCAAATAAAAAGTAGGTGTTAACCACACAATTCCGACATGTGGTGGTATTGTAAAATTATTTCTATGGTCAGGAAACGAGGGAGCGCCGTAGTAAAAACACAAAACAAAAGTTCCATAATATTATGGACCATATCCATGGTGCTATAGGCTTCTATTTATACAAACATTTAATTGTTACTGTACCGGCCAATAATTCTGATGAAAAATCGGAGGTGCATTACTGTTTAATAAACCTTTAATCTCATTTTTAATTTGCAGTGCGTGTCACGTGACAATCGATATTTAACATGTTTCCTGTAGTGTCAAGTTACCTTTGCCCCAACCTGTGTGTTTGAACCAGACCTATGCAGTCATGAAACTCCAGGTAGATGTCAGGTTTTTAGAGGCAGTATCGTACTGGTTGACGTTTCAGTGGTTATCCTCATTCACTCGATTTTTTGCACCCGTCCAGACCGGCCTTTGGGCCCACCTAGCCTCCTATACAATGGGTACCGGATCTCTTTCACGGGGCTAAAGCGGCCGGGGCGTGGCGTTGAACACCCACCGCGATCCTACTACGAGGTAAAAAAAAAAGAGTGCAGCTACACCTCACCCCACCACTCTGTGTCATCATGGCAGGTTATAGCGTGAATTTTACATGACACCTATAAAAATTCTCTGTCACAACCAAGAAGCAGTTTGGTTGTGATTAATAACTGGTACAAATATTGTGACTGCTGCACAGACGGAGATGTTTCAAATAAAGGTGACCTTTACCTTTACCTTTATCCTCATTCCCTGAAACAATACACTTAAACTGCGAGAAGGCCAAACCCTTCCCAATCCACAATTCACAGCCACCCTTCGTGCAAAGGAAAACGCTTCATTAAAGCCTCCGAAATAATAATTAAAGTTAATGGGTTATACAATTTGATATTTGCTTGACCGTGCATCATTGATACAAATAACACAGACAACCAACTAG
>Ga0082212_10001848_pt1 | contig 31234 bp, 12 predicted proteins | sample TergutNt197P3_FD_71548 | JGI IMG/M metagenome (GOLD analysis project Ga0082212, IMG submission 71548) | Neocapritermes taracua P3 segment gut microbial communities from Petit-Saut dam, French Guiana - Nt197 P3 | ecosystem: Host-associated > Arthropoda: Insects > Digestive system > Gut ...
TAATGGCAATTCACAAGCTGTGCGCATCCCAAAACAGTTCCGCTTGGAAGACGGAGAAGTCTGCATTACCAAAGAGGATGATCGAATTGTGATATTTCCAAAACCTAAGAAGTTTACTTCTTTGCGGGATACGCAGGACTTTTTTAATTCAATTCATTGTCCTGATTTTGAGTTTGAGCGAGAATTGGGTTTAGGCAGCGTTTACAGCGGAAGGATTTCAATCCGTTCGCGTATTTTCAGAGACGCAATAAATTGCGTCTCTGAAAATACGCGAACGGATTGATCGCAAAAATGAACACTGATTTATTCAGGGCGGGGGGATAAACCGGCGGCCTTGACGATTTCAGCCACTTTTTCTTCCCACTCGATAGCCATAACGTGAACGCCGCGAATGCCGGGGATTTCCTTGACCCGCTGTATTTGTTCGACGCAGATTTTGATACCTTCTTCGCCCTGCTTCTCTTTCGGAACACCTTTGAGCCGTTCGATCAGTTCGTCCGGTATGTCCATGCCGGGTACGGAATTCTTCATGTATCTCGCCATGCCCACGGACTTGAGCGGAATCACGCCCGCTAAAATGGCGCATTTCTCATGCAGGCCCAAGTCTCGAACCATTTCCATCCATTTGGTGAATTTCTCCAGATTATAGATTCCCTGCGTCTGGATAAATTCGCAGCCTGCCCGGACTTTCTTCCCAAGCCGCATGGCGCGAATTTCAAAAGGATCGCCGAAAGGATTTTCCGCCGCACCGATAAACAGATTCGGCCTGCCCTTTATTTCAGCGCCGCCGAGTAATTTGCCGTCGTCTCGCATCATTTTGATGGCGGCCGCCAGTTGCGTGGAGTCTATGTCGTAAACATTCTTGGCTTTCTTGTCTTCGCCGAAACTCTGATGATCGCCCGAAAGACAAAGAACGTTATTGATGCCAAGCGCCGCCGCGCCCAGAATGTCGCTTTGAATGGCGATGCGGTTGCGGTCGCGGCATACAACCTGCCAGATCGGGTCGATGCCGATTTCCTTCAAAATCAGGCACGCCGAAAGCGAGCTCATGCGCACGATTGAGGTCTGGTTGTCGGTGACGTTCACCGCGTCCACAACGCCCTTGAGCAAAGCTCCCTTTTCACGAATGACTTCAGCGTCCGCGCCCCTGGGCGGCCCGCATTCCGATGTTACAACAAATTTTCCCGCTTCAAGGAGACGCTCAATATTGGATTTTGTCTTCACCGTCTCAATTCCTCCACATTCGATTTACATTCGTAGGGGCGCGATTTATCACGCCCTAATTTAAATGCAGGCTGGGATGCCTGCGCTCCCATGTCTGCAATTAACCAAGCCGTAAATCTTCTCTGATTCTGGTGCGCGGCCCGCCGTCTCTGGCTACCGACCAGTCTTTAAATTCAATGATCTTTTCGTAGTTTTCGAGTTTTCCCTGGCCTTTAAGGCGGTCAACAATCAACTGCCAGGCGCAGTCCGTATCCTTGCTGACTTCGCATTTACCCTGGGCCGAACCGCCGCACGGGCCGTTAAAAATGCTCTTGGCGCAACGCGCAACGGGGCAGACGCCGCCGGTCAGATGGAGAATGCACTCGCCGCATCCCTGGCACCGTTCGCTCCAGACGCCCTGCTCCGTCGATACTCCCATGAAAGTCGTATTGATGGCGGGGAGAATGATATTTTTCGGAAAACAATCGGCCGTGTAATTAATGCCCGCGCCGCATGCCATCGAAACAACCGCTTCATATTCGTCAATGAACGGCTTGATTTGATCAATGTATTCCACGTCGCACTGACGTTCCAGCGTGAATTCCTTGATCTCGATATCTCCGCCGTCTTTTTTCCGGGCGATTTTCAGTTCGGACGCCAATACGCCGACTTCCCTTTCGCCGCCCGCCGCGCAGACCGTGATACACTCCCGGCACCCCAGAAGCAGTATCTTCTTATAGGGCTTTACGAGTTCCAGGATTTCTTCCAGCGACTTCCTGTTCCCTACTATCATTAAAACCTCCGCATTTGAAGTGTTCAGTAAGCAGTAATGAAGAAGGCTTACAGCCTTCTTCATTACTGCTTACTGAACACTGTCTCCTTAAGTTACATCACATAATTAATTCGCGGCATTTTCCCAGGAAATGCTGAGTAAACGGCTGTGCGAGATGAAGCGCAACGCAGCGATTCGCTCGCACGGACATTTAATCAGCCCTTCCTGACGGGGGTTGGCCCCAGCGCGCGGACGATGTCGGTCATCTCCTGCGCGATCTGGGCAAACCTCTGTCCCTGAGCCGAACTCAGGTTGTATATTGCCGCGCGTTCCGGTTCAATTCCCAATTCCTGCAACAACTCCTTGAGATACATCACTCTTTTTCTGGCGCGGAGATTGCCCTTCAGGAAATGACATTCTCCCTCAAGGCATCCCGCAACGCAAACTCCGTCGGCCCCGGATTCAAAAGCCTTGAGCATTGTCAGCACATCAACCCTTCCAGTGCATGGAACCTTGACAACCTTGATATTTGTCGGATAACTGAGCCTCATCGAACCTGCCAGGTCCGCTGCGCTGTACGCTCAATGCTCGCAACAAAACGCCACGATTTCCGGCTCGAATCCCGCAACAGCCGTCTTTTCCTGTACTGCTTCCATGCTATGCCGTCTCCTTCATTAATATCTTTCGTTCTATGCCGATTGCTTTAACGGGGTAAGCGCAGGATTATACCGCCACTGCTTTGGGGAGCCGCATGTATTCGTCGGTGTACTCGGTTTCACGAATGCTATAATTCGATACCGGCGGCAAGCCAATTCTCAATACAGTATAACCTGACACACATACATATACGCCGTCAATTACCGGTTCATATTCCGCTTGAGGGTTTAAATACAAATCATGTTCAATCAAGTAATTATTAATTGCTTGTTGTAATACGGGGTCTTCTTTTGGGTTCCACTCAAACATTGTTTTACGCTCTCAGTTCTATTAATACTTGATTGCCCGTTGCATTATATAGCGCGCTCCTTTTTTGACCAAATGCCTTTAACACTTTTATATCACCGTCAGACGCAATTAAATTCATCTCTGAAAATCCCGGATGCGTGTGTCCGCTCCAACGATAACCATCATCGCGCAATTTTATCGCTGTTTTCTCATTAATAGGAACAGTGTCATTGTCACCACGCATTATCAACCGATCACCTTTTCGCGTAAACATGGCAAATTCATCGCCTGTCTTCGCTGTCAGCGCCGCCAAATCAATCATTGAAACGTCGCGCTTTTTAAATACCGCTTGCGACCCAAATCCCGGAAGCGCTTCTAAAATTCTTTGTTGACGTTCACTTAGCTCTTTATCGCCAAATATAACTTCAACCGGGTGCGGCGAGTCGATTTGGCTCTTCATACATCCATCGGCTGATTTACCTCTGTAACCTGGTTTGAATCCCTACCGGGACTCAAACCAATCTATAGTAAATAATGCAATCAACGATACTACAAATATCGTGCCTAGAAATACGACTAAACCGACATTCTCACCGAATAAATGATAACTTCCCGCAATTACCGCAACAGCAATCAGGAATACCAGCCATCCTTCCCAGCACACTGGTTTAAATCCCCAATTGGGGCGAGCGCCACGCCCTATTGTTTCAAACCATGGCTTTTTGGTAATCAAATCTGATTATTACACTAAGGCCACCATCGCTCTTGCCTTTTCCCAGAGCTGCGTATCGCAGAAATGCATCAGGTCGATGGCGCGCGCCGGGCATTCCGCCGAGCAACTGCCGCAGCCTTTGCACTTGGCCAGGTCAATTTCCGCCTCGCCCTGTTCGTTAATGACGGGCACATCGTATGGACATACGCGAACGCATGTCAGACATGCCGCGCAGCGTTCGCCCTCAACCACGGCTACCACGCCGCCAACCATCATCTTTTCTTTAGAGAGAATCGTACAGGCTCGGGCTGCCGCCGCGCTTGCCTGCGTAATCGCCTCGGTAATCAGCTTCGGCCCGTGCGCGCCGCCGGCCAGATAAAGACCGTCGGAAGCGAAATCGACCGGCCGCAATTTCATATGCGCTTCCAGGAAGAAGTTTTCCTGGATTCTCGGAATCTTCAGCGCGGTCGCTATATCCTCGTTCGGCCGCGGCAAAGTCGCCGCCGACAGGATGACTAGATCTGGCTTTAACGTCACCTGCTCGCGGATAACCCTATCAAGATACGAAACCGTAAGAGCCGCCCCGTCTTTTTTAACTTCGGGCGATTCTTCCTGCACAAACCTCGCGAACAGCACTCCTTTTTCACGAGCCTCGGCATACCACGGTTCCATAAGGCCGTACGTACGCACATCACGATACAGAATCGTAATATTGGCGTCAGGATTCATATCCTTTATTTTCAGGGCGTTTTTAACGGCCGTAGCGCAGCAGATACGGCTGCAATTTGGCCGCTCCTCGTTCCGGCTGCCGACGCATTGAATCATGACGATGTTTTTCACGGCAGCGATTTCGCCCGGTTTTTCGGTGATTTTCTTTTCCAGTTCAAGCTGCGTCAGAACATGATCATCCTGACCATAAAGAAATTCGGTCGGCGTGTATTCGTAAATCCCCGTTGCGATAACGGCGACGCCATGATCTATATTCTGAATCTCGCCGGAAGGAAGTTTGACCTTTGTATGGAAGTTCCCTTTCGACCCGCCGGATTCTGAAAGCGTGGTCTGCAGCATAAGGTGAATCATCGGGTGGTTCTTCACGCGCTCGATAGTCTTTTCCAGCAGCGCGCGCGGATCCTTCCCGTCGATAGTGAAATGCACATTCCAGAGATTGCCGCCAAGCTTATCTTCCTTTTCAAGCAGGAAAACTTCATAACCCTGGTCGGCTATCTTTAGCGCGGATGTCATGCCCGCTATGCCGCCGCCGACGACAATCGCCTTCTGCACCACGGGCAGCCCGATCTCGTTAAGCGGCCTGATTAACTGGGCGTTCGCGATAGCCATGCGGACGAGATCTTTCGCCTTGTCCGTCGCTTCAACCTTCTGTTTCATGTGAACCCAGGAGCATTGATCGCGGATATTGGCCATCTCGAACAAATATTTATTCAGCCCCGCCTGCCGGACGGTTTCACGGAACATTGGTTCATGGGTACGCGGCGAACAGGAAGCCACAACCACACGGTTAAGGTTGTGCTCCTTTATCGTATCTTTGAGTTTCGCCTGGGAATCCTGCGAACAGGTATAGAGATTTTCTTCGACATGAACGACGCCCGGAAGCGTCCGCGCGTACTCGCGCACGGCAGGCACATCGACGACGCCGCCGATATTGATGCCGCAGTTGCAGACAAAAACGCCGATGCGCGTTTCCATGCCCTGTATGTCGATTTCCGGCGGATATTCTTTTTTGCGCGTCATCGTTCCGCGCACCGCCGCAAGCGGAGTCATGGCGTCGGCGACCGCGCCGCTGGCCTGCGCCACGGTTTCCGGAATATCTTTAGGCCCCTGGTATGCGCCGCAGACATAAACGCCTTCTTTGGAAGTCGAATGAGGCGTGAAAGATTCCGTTTTGGCGAAACCGTATTTATCGACTTCAACCCCAAGCCGTTTGGCCATCGCCACGGTATCTTCCGCGGGCTTGAGACCGACGGACAAAACCACCATGTCAAATTCTTCTTCGACAATTTTTCCCGCTTCGTCAACGTAGGAAATCAGCAGGTTTTTGGTGGCGAAATCTTCCCTGACCCGCGAAACCATGCACTTGACGTAACGGACGCCGGACACGCCCTTGGCTCTTTCGTAATAGGCTTCAAACGTCTTGCCGTGCGCCCGAACGTCCATGTAGAAAATCGTGGGTTCGATATTGCCGTCGTGTTCCTTTGCGATAACGGCTTCCTTTGTCGCGTACATACAGCAGACAGATGAACAGTATTCGTTGCCGCAGGAAGTGTCGCGGCTGCCGACGCACTGGATAAACGCGACCTTATGCGGATGTTTGCCGTCCGAAATACGCTGCACAGTGCCGGCGAAAGGCCCGCTGGCGCTCAATATACGCTCAAATTCAAGACTGGTAACCACGTTCGCGTACTGCCCGTAGCCGAATTCCGGCCTGATGTCTCCCGGCATGGTCTTAAAGCCGGGCGTAAGTACAACCGCGCCTACTTCAATATCGACGACTTCGTCATGATCGTTATGGTTGATGGCTTCGGCGCGGCAGGCAAAGACGCACTGCAGACATTCGGAACAGATGCCGCATTCGAGGCAGCGTTTGGATGCTTCAATGGCCTGCTCTTCAGTCAGCACCATTTCCACTTCTTCAAAATCAAGCTTGCGTTCGGCAATCGGCCGTTCGGAGAGCGCCAGGCGGTCGCCGGATGCCGGCATGTCTTCCTCGATCAATAACTCTTTTTGCTCCGCGTCGAGCGTGGCTTCGGGAAGTCTCGTTTCGATTTTGACCGCGGGCGGCCATGCCTTGTCGCCGCCGGCTTTCAGATATTCCTCGATGGCCTCTGCGGCTTTCTTTCCCGCCGCAATAGCCGCTATCACGGTACTGGGGCCTGTCACCACGTCGCCGCCGGCAAAAACGCCCTTAATGTTTGTAGCCAGAGAGTCGGCGTGAACATCGACCGATCCCCATTTGCTGAGGCTTACTCCGTCCATGCCCGCCGTTTCCGGCTCTTCGCTGATCGACACGATCAATGTATCAAGCGGCGCGTCAAATTCCGATCCTTTGACCGGAACCGGTTTGCGGCGGCCGGAAGCGTCAGGCTCTCCAAGTTCGTTGCGAAGGAACGTCATCGACGTCAGCCGGCCGTCTTTCTGTCCCACGGCTACCGGCGCGACAAGCGTTTCCAGTTTTATTCCTTCTTCCAAACCGGCATGGATTTCCTCCGCAAACGCGGGCATTTCTTCTTTTGACCTGCGATAGAAAATCGTCACGCTTTCAACGCCGGGCTGGCGAATCGCGACGCGCGCGGCGTCCATGGCGGAGTTTCCGCCGCCTATTACGCCCACCTTGCCCTTGGCAAGATGTATGCCGTCGAGATTGCAGGCTTTAAGGAATTTGATGCCGGGTATGATGCCTTCGGCGTCTTCGCCCGGCAGATCGAGTTTTTTGCTGGCGTGCGACCCTGTGGAGATAAATATCGCGTCGTATCCTTCTTTTATAAGCGAATCGACGGTGAAATCCTTACCCAGCGTCTTTTCGCACAGGATCTGCGTATTGTCGTTCAGAAGAGATTCTATTTCCTTGGCGAGAATTGCCTTGGGCAGACGGTATTCCGGAATCGCGGAGACCAGCATGCCGCCGGCTTTCTTTTCCCGCTCAAATACCGTCACATTATAACCCTTGGGTGAAAGCATGTTCGCGGCAGCCAGACCGGCAGGGCCCGCGCCGATAATGGCGATTTTCTTTCCCAGGCCGCTCTGATCGGGAGATTTCAACGGGGCGGCGGCATAGGCTTTTTCTATTTCCTCGGGATGTTCAGCCGCCCAATCCGCGATAAAGCGTTTCAGATGCTTGATATTGACCGCTTCGCGCCCGTTTTCGCCGCGCGAGCAGGCTTCCTCGCATTTATGGTTGCAGACGCGGCCGCAGGCGGACGGAAACGGGTTGTCCTCCCTGATGGTGCGATAGGCGTCGGCGAAACGTTTTTCACGGATAAGAGCGACATAACCAAACGCGCGCTGTTCAATGGGGCAGGCGTTGCGGCAGGGCGCTTCGCCGCGTTTTTCGATGGCGAAAGCGTTTGGAATCGCCTGCGGATATTTTTTATAAATGGCTTTGCGATTGTCCAGAAGCGCGTTGAATTCGTTCGGGCGCGTGATGGGGCAGACCGTGGCGCAGTCGCCGCAGCCGGTGCATTTATCCAGATCAACAAAACGGGCGCGCTTGCGAACCTTGACCTTGAAATTTCCAGGGTCGCCGGAAATCCCCTCGACATCCGTGGCCGTCATGATGTTGATATTGATATTGCTCCCCGCCTCGACAAGCTTTGGAGAAAGAACGCACATGGAGCAGTCGTTCGTCGGGAAGGTTTTATCCAGTTGCGACATCACGCCGCCGATCGCGGGAGATGATTCCACCATGTAGACGTAATAACCGGATTCCGCCAAATCCAGAGACGACTGGATGCCGGCGATACCGCCGCCCACCACCATTACCGATCCGGTTTTTTCAGCCTTTTCCGCCATCTTTACACCTCAATAATCAATCTCTTTTTATTTACAAAAGTCCCTTGGAGCGCAGCATCGGCGCGGCGTCTATAAAATGCCGCTTCAGCCATTTTTCGGCGTCGGGGTGCCCCATGGCCAAACCAATCAATTCTGTGTAGTACAGAACAGGTATGCCGAGCTTTTTTTCGATGTCCTTTTCCACGTCTTCCTGGCGCGTATCCATATTCATATGGCACATGGAACAGCAGGCGACAATGCAGTCCGCGCCGGTTTCCTTGGCCTTTATGAGAATCTTGCCGGCAAGTTTTTTGAAAATATCCATTTTCGTAAACATCAGGCTCGCGCCGCAGCAGTCGGTTTTGTAAGACCACTGCAATGATTCCGCGCCGAGTTTTTTCAGCAGGTTATCCATATACATGGGGCTTTCGTAGTCTTTTATGCCGGTAAGCTTCGGGGGGCGCACAGGGAGGCAGCCGTAATAGCAGACGGCTTTCAGTCCGGTAAGCTTTTTGACGACCTTCTTTTTTATTTCGGCGACCATTTCCTTGCTGCACAAATAATCGGCGGCAAAGCGAATGGCGACATCTCCCTTATAAGGAAAACTGACCTTTTCTCCATGTTCCTTAACCGCGTATTCCGCTCCCTTGAAGCGGCTGTAGCAGTTAGCGCAGGGGACAAGAAGATCCATGTTCATTTTTTCGGCAATGGCAAGATTCCGCGCCGGCATCTCAACCGCCAGCTTTTCGTCGACGGCGTGCGCGGAAGTCGCGCCGCAGCAGGTCCAGCCGTCAAGCTCATGAAGCTTGATCCCAAGATGCGCCGTTACGCCGCGCACCGATTCATCAAATTCTTTCGAGGTGCCGTGCAGCGAACACCCGGGGAAATAAGAGAAATCCGTCATCGGGCGCCTCCTTTGTCCACGTTCTTAAACAGATCCTTGAAAGCCTTGTCGCCTTTTATGCTGGGAACAACGCCCATCCTTCCCCGCAGAAACGCTTTGAATCCCCAGCCCATAAAATTGCCAAGACCGCCGCTTTTCAATTCATAGAGCGAGAAGCCCGGTTCCCATGTCCGCCCCGTATGTTTGGTAAGCGTCAGGAAAAATTTGTGGAACATGGAGATGTTTTTTTCGCCGGATTCAGCGCCGGTACGGTAAGCGATGCCGCGCAGCGTATCCATTACCTTCGCTATGTCGATACTGTTGGGGCATCGCGTGCTGCATGTCTGACAGGAGGCGCAAAGCCATATGGTTTTTGAGTTTAGAACCTTGTCCCTATGCCCGTACTGAATGTGCCGGAATACCTGGTTCGGCAGAATGTCCATGGTAAAGTTGAGGGGACATCCAGCCGCGCATTTCTGGCACTGGAAGCAGTTCTGAATTTTTTCGCCGCTGTCGTGAAAAACCTGCGACAACAGCGACGTACCTTTATCTATAGGCTGCCCGCTTGCGTCCATTCCTATGCTCCAATCTAAAAATACCGTTTACAACATCGGAATAGATTAATCTCAACCGGCGATGTTGACAAGTTATTTTATGTTGATCCGGTGTAGTGTTTTTCTGTCCTGTTGTTGCCATAGCGTCCAATTACACTAAGGTATATGTTTTTGCGGCACAACGCATCTGGAGCCATGGGACAGCGGGCGTCCTCGCCGGCGTGACATGGGGTAGCGGACGTCCGCGTCCGCGTTTCAATAAATGATCGCGGGACGCAGGGGCACGATAAATCGCGCCCTGTTTATTTATTAAACGCCGACGAGGACGCCCGCGGTTCATGTCTGCCCACATCATATTGAAATTACTGTTAAGCCGGCATATTAGAAAATCACACGATTTTCTGAAACAGGGTTATCGTTTGGTTCCGAACCCAACGATAACCAACCGCCGCTGATGACCGGAGCGTCAATTTCTTCCCCGTCACTTTTTATACATGTGTTAACTATAGCGATTCCGTCATCTGGTTTACATGTGTTAACGATTCGATCATACGCCAATAAGTTCTTGAATCTGGGATCGTTGAAAATATCGATTTTTTCCCCGCCATCAATCCACAATTCATTAGCGTAAATATGCCAATTGGACAATGTGTACCGACTCGCCTTAAGGTTAGCCGTTTGCGCCGTCGCCACGAAGTTTTTCAACGTAAGATGATCCGCCGCATTGATATCGAAATATCCTTCTATATCGAACCGCGAATCGGCAAGGGTGATGTCTTTGCCGGCTGTCAAAAACGCATTGCCAAGGCGTGCCGTGCCGTTGGTGAATATCAAATCGCCGGCCGTTGCGGTCAGCGTAGTATCTCCTGCCTCAATGTGGGAACCTGTCACAACAATATCGTTCGCGGCGGTCGCGTCCAGCGAACCGAGAGCGGTCAGAGTCCAGTCAGTCAGCGAGATGTTATCACCGGCGGTCAAGCGGGTATCGCCTAAGCCGGCCATTCCGCCTGTGATCGTCAAATTGCCATTTGCAGCGGTCAACGCCGTATCTCCGGCTTCAATGCTGGAATCCTTCGCAACTATATTGTTCGCGGCGGTCATATCGAGCGTACCGGCGCCATTCAACGTCCAGTCGGTTACGGAAATATCGTTGCCGGATGCCAGCAACGCATTCCCAAGATTTGCCGTACCGCCAGTGATTGTCAAATCACCGTCCGTCGCGGTCAACGCCGTGTCTCCGGCCTCAATATTGGAATTCGTCGCGGCAATATTGTTCGCGGCGGTCATATCGAGCGTACCGGTGCCATTCACTGTCCAGTCGGTTACGGAAATATCGTTGCCGGATGTCAGCAACGCATTACCAAGATTTGCCGCGCCGCCAGTGATTGTCAAATCGCCGTCCGTCGCGGTCAACGCCGTATCTCCGGCCGTAATGTTGGAATCATTCGCAGTAATATTGTTCGCGGCGGTCATGCCGAGCGTACCAGTGCCATTCAACGTCCAGTCGGTTGCGGAAATATCGTTGCCGGATGCCAGCAACGCATTCCCAAGATTTGCCGCGCCACCCGCGATTTTTAAATCGCCACCCGTCGCGGTCAACGCCGTATTTCCGGCCGTAATATTGGAATAATTCGCAGCTATATTGTTCGCGGCGGTCATGCCAAGCGCCCCGGCATTATTCAACGTCCAGTCGGTTGCGGAAATATCATTGCCGGATGCCAGCAACGCACTGCCAAGATTTGCAGTCCCGCCAGTGATTTTCAAGTCGCCGCCAGTCGCGGTCAACTTAGTATCTCCGGCCGTAATGTTGGAATAATTCGCAGCTATATTGTTCGCGGCAGTCATGCCAAGTGTCCCGGTGTCTTTCAACGTCCAGTCGGTCACGGAAATGTCTTTGCCGGATGTCAGCAACGCACTGCCAAGATTTGCCGCACCGCCAGCAACTGTCAAATTGCCGCCAGTCGCGGTCAACGCCGTATTTCCAGCCGTAATGTTTGAATCCGTCGCAACTATATTGTTCGCGGCGGTCATGCCAAGTGTCCCGGTGTCTTTCAACGTCCAATCGGTCACGGAAATGTCTTTGCCGGATGTCAGCAACGCACTGTCAAGATTTGCCGCGCCGCCAGCGATTTTCAAATCGCCACCTGTCGCGGTCAACGCCGTATCTCCAGCCGTAATACTGGAATCCGTCGAAGTAACATTTTTCGCGGCAGACATGTCGAGCGTCCCGGCAGAGTTCAGCACCCAATCGGCTACAGAAATATTGTTACCAGAAGCCAAACGCGCATTACCCAAGCCGGCGCTTCCGCCGTTTACGTCCAAGCTGCCGTTTGTCGCGGTCAGGTTCGTGTTCCCGGCGGTGATTCGCGAATCCGTCGCCGAAAAATTGTTCGCGGCGGTCGCGCCAAGCGTTCCGGCAGCATTCAGTACCCAATCGGTAACGGCAATATTGCGGCCAGCGGCCAAACGCGTATTACCCAAGCCGGCGCTTCCGCCGTTTACGTCCAAGCTGCCGTTTGTAGCGGTCAGGTTCGTGTTCCCGGCGGTGATTCGCGAATCCGTCGCCGAAAAATTGTTCGCGGCGGTCGCATCAAGCGTCCCGATAGCCGCCATCATCCAGTCGGTTACGGAAATGTCGTTGCCAGATGTCAGCAACGCATTGCCAAAGTTTGCCTTGCCGCCAGCGATTTTCAAATCGCCGCCCGTCGCGGTCAACGTCGTATCTCCGGCTTCAATATTTGAATTGGTTGCCCAAATGTTGTTTGTCGCAGTCATATCAAGTATTCCTGCGCTATTCAGCACCAAATCGGTTAAAGTCAAATTGCCATTTGTAGCAGTCAGACTTGTATTCCTTGCGACATCGATGATTGAATGTTTTATGGAAATGTTGTCAGCAGTTTTAATCAAATCACCGGCAACAGTGATTTTTGTATCAGCTAAGGAAATATCTTCGCCCTTTACGCGCCAGTCTCCGCCAACGACGATGTATCCGCCGACCATAACGATTGTGCCGGTATCGGAAACGAATGTTGCATTGCCTTTAATGTCAAGTTCAGCATCCGATAAAGATATGTTGCCGCGAGCGCCTATTTCAACATTTTGCTGTGCAACTATCTCCTTGATGTCCAAAGACGCGGTTGTGTTGTACAGGAAAACATCACCGACTGCATCTACAGTCAAGGATCCACCGATTGCTTGTGCTATCCACAAGAACGAATCCTTACTGCCAATACTGTTGCCAAATTCATCAATGCCCGTTGCAGTCAGAACAATATCCTTGCCACCAATTTTTGCCGCCCCAGTATCCGGCAGTGCATTTGCGAGTGTAGCGGCTGTCAGATTAACCTCGCGCCATGAACCGATTTCACGAAGGTACGCATCAGCGTCATTGCCACTGTCATCAACGAAGGAAAGATAAACGCCATCAGCGCCTCGCGCGGTGATCCAACCGTCAGCATCAGTTCCACCGGTCAGATTGACGATCAGCGGCGTGTCGACAATTACTACTTCCTCATCTTCTCCGACTACTGTGCGACCGCCGAGAACTCCACCGGCGGCTTCGAGAACAGCATTTTTCGCCTTAATCGCGACGCTGTCAGTGTCAGTGGCATAAATCGAACCGTCGGTTTTCAAACGAAGCGACTGGTCGCTGTCGTTTGTGCCGTTGGCAACGATTCCCGAACCATCAACACCGTTACCGATCTCGATATCGTTTTGCGAACCAATGTTCGTCCAGCCCTCGGAATAGGTTTTCAACGTGCCGGTCGCCGTGATGTTGATGTTATCGTAACGTTTAATTTCTATCATCTCCAAGTCGTTGAAGAAATCCGCCAATTTATCGAAGTCCTGTTGTTTAATTTCATCGTCCCCATTGAAGAACTTCAAGTCATCCCATTCGGCATCGGCAAGAGCGCGGCGAATCTCTTCCCGTTCTTCACGTTGCTCTGGTGTTAAAGCATCCAGCTCCTTTTGCGTTACGCCGAGGAGCCATAAATTACCGCCAACGCTACTGTCAATCGTTATGGGGTTTCCGGTAGATTCGCCTATAGCGCCACCGGAGTAGATAGTTATGTCTTTACCGGAAATGTTTGCAGCTTCAATCGTACTGGTTGTGTCCATCCGAGTACCCGCATCGGCAAACAATACGCCGGTCAACTGGTTTAGAAGTTCCTCCTCTTTCCATGTGCCTATAGGACGCAAGTCTTCTTTTTCCTGTTCTGTAGCTGTGTAAGCGTACTCGGCATCGAACGCCTTGGATAATGCCTCTTTTTGAAACCCGGATGCATTGTCGAACGTTTCACGATACGCTTTGGTACGCTTGGATTCTTCATCAGCAATTTCCTTTGCTGTCCAACCGGACTCTTGCAAATTTGCTTTGGCTTCTTCGTTGAACCGGAATTCCCTGGCAACCGTGTCGTAGCCGTCGAGATTGTCGAAATTGTCGTAGACTGACAGCCAAACTGCGAAGTAATCCATAGTTCGGGTTCTTTCGAGGTCTTTGATAGCGTTTTCCTGCTTCTTGTCAACGCTATCCATCAAGCCAAGTTCGTTCCACATATTCAACCGGAAGAGGTCGCCATTCGGGTCGTCCTGAACGAAATCATTACGGTCGAGAATATCGCCGGTCACATACAGATTGACATCGCCAGCGGTGCTGACAATCGTGTCAACGTAAAGGTTACCTCTATCATTCTTGCCGTCAGTTTTATCAAAGTAGGCGTCAATCTGTCCGATTGCCTCGATTGATGTATTGTTTTCTACCTGGAAATTGAACATTTGATTGCGATCCAGTTTTTCGGGATTCACACCGGATTTTACAGATCCATTCACATTTCCGATGCGTCCGCCGGAAACAAGAGTAAGATCATTACCAGCAACGATGCCAACACCCGGTTTCGCCTGCAAAATATCGCTGGAAGTAATTATGTCAACATTATTTCCGGTAATCTTTTCTACGATCAAATCATTTCCGATAGCGTTGAGATTAACATTCCCACTCGTGGTTGCTGTAAGCGTTGTTCCGCCGAGAACGGTTTCGAGAGAAAAGTATCCATCATGTCCGCTGATATTTCCTCCATTGGTTGATGCCAATTCGACAACCTTTGCATCAACAGAGCCGAATCCACCAGCTTTAATTCCGGTTGTTATATCTCCGGTTGCCTCAATCGTTACGGTGTTAGCAGACCGGACGAGATCGTTAATCGTTACGGATTTTGCACCGGTAATATTTACGTTGGAGTGATTGATATCTTGTGAACCAACAAAGGAAATATCAATCGGACGTGAGGCGTTCATGTAGGTTTCAAACTTGTCGGTATAGACCTGTGTTTGACGAAAAAATCTGTCATACGTCCGTGTTCCAAATCCCAAAAATGTATCATCGGCTGTTCTACTTATCCCTTGGGGAGTAACTGTCGCCTTCTCACTTGTTCTTGTAAAGACACCAATCAGTAAATTGTTTGAATTAAAATTATTATCGGATCTCCGTGCATCATTAGCAGCAAGTTCATTAATGTCCATAAGATAAGTCCCCGACGGCAAGCGGGCAACCGATCCATTACCACTCACATTTCGCAACTCGTTTCCACGGTCTTTTGCCAACCAATCCACTTCAGCACCAAATGCCACACCGACTTTCTGCACATAAGCGTAGTTTACCGTAAGCGTGTACTTATTTCCGCTGAAGGTTTCCAACCAGCGATCCTCTTTCGTTTCGTACTGTCCTATAGAGGTAGTAGAAACAAATTGCTTTTCGCCGAGTTGATCGCCATAACCTGTTTGCATATAGAGAACATTGGTTCCGTTTTCATAAGCCCGAGTATAGACGGTATTTTGGGATTGTCCGTTTTCATTTCTAAAGGCAGTGTCGACAATACGAATTTGTCCTTCGGAATCCAATCCAGCATCCACACGATTCAGAACGAGGTCATAGTTTGGATTGCCGATAATGTCAATCCTACCGTATCCATCCGAAACTTCCACGGTTCCATTTCCAGTGCTAATGATGTTGCCATAGAGTGTAACATTACCAGCGTTTGCCTGAACATTTTCGATTTCAACATTCCTGTTGCCAGAATTATCAACTACGACTGTTACTTTCGGCTTACCGAAGTTAACATTGTTTTTATCGTCAATCGCACCTCCATAAACTTTGCTGGAAATATCCTGTCCGTTTAACGCTCCGGCAATAACATCACCAATGTCTGACAAATCAATTTTGTGATCCAAGACACCACTTTTAATCAATCCGTTCACATTCAATATTTCTGCGGATATATATACAGAGCGTCCACCGTAAATCACGCTGTCAACACTTGCATTTAGTGCACCATTGTTCAGAGACCAAATGTCTGTGGAAGTCCGATCAACAGAATCTACAAGTCCGTTACTGATGTCGGCATAGCTCTTCACATTGCGTTTAAGATAGTCCGTCGCTGCCTTCGTCATTTCCGCATTATAGTTTCCTTTAAATTCTGTGTATTTGTCGATGACCGTTTGATTAGATTCCAGTAAAGGTTTACCAGTAGTCTTGTCAATGAGGTCATTAAGGTTTTCACTGCCACCTTGACCGAAGACTATAATCCATGAATCGGTCGTGCTGAGTGATTGCAGGTTATTCACAGCGTCGGCGTAGTCTGTTGCCGCCTTTTGTAGGGTTTTACTTGTATTGCCGTCCGATTTAGCAAACTCGACCGCTACATCCATTCTTGAGTATATTCCTATCTTTCCGGAGAAGACATCCAACGCATCCGAGTACGTTTTGTTTGCGGCAGCATATTTTTCGTTTGCCGAATTCAAATCCGAAATTTTGTTTTGAAGATTTATCTTGTTATTATGGTCGACAACTGCATCGTTATAACTATTTTGAGCAGCATTAAATGCCGACGCGTTATTATCTCCTGTGAATGTAAGTGCAGAAATATTACTGATAATTCCATTACTATCGTAGGTTGGGGTTCCGGTCGCAATAAGTCCTTTCAATTTTTCGGATTCAGCCTTCCATGTAGCTAATGACGATGTCATTGTTATTTCAGCATTGTTCACGGCGGTATTTGCAAAAACAATGATTAGCGACAATCCATCACTATTGGGGTCATTCAGTTTACCGCTTGCTCCACTTCCGAAAACCTCATCCAAAACAGTGTCATAGTTATCTTCATCAAGTGTCATACCGGCCGCAGTTCCAAGTGCGCTCTCATAGTCACTATTCGCCACATTACGTGCTGCATAAAGTTGGGGTTCCAGAGTTTCCCAGTCGGAAGCAAAACTACCCGATGGTTTTAGGTTATCGAGAGTCTTACCTGATTTGATCGAGCCGTCCGAATTGAAAACTTCATTCCAATTAGACACGTAATCCTTCAACTCGTTTGCTGCATCCAGACGCTTTCTTTCTGCTGTGCCTCTATCCATACCGCCGAAGAGCAGTTGTTCGTTAATCCAATCCTGAATGAGAGTATATGCTTCGGTTCCGACTCCTAACGGATTACCTGCTGTGCTGTATAAACCGTCCTGATACCCCTGATAGAAAGAACCTTCAGTTTTTATTGTAATATCCTTTCCACTGACGACCGAATCACTCATCCATATACTTCCCTTACTTAAGATTTCCACGGAACCATTGGGATTACGGATAAAAGAACCTCCCCGCACGAATAAATCCCCACCGTTAGGATTATTCACGATAATCTTCGGAGTATCGCTGACGGAATTACCGATAGAATCTAATGTGGCATTGGTTAAACCGATGTCATTTTTCTTGTTGTTGTCAACTATCATGCTATTCAGTATTACACGGCCGCCTAAGCGATAGGGAATTTCCAAATTCAATTTAGCCAAGTCCAGCGAATTAAACGAATTGTTCACTATCGTGATAGACGGGTCTCTACGAGCCGTCAAGGTGTTTGTTTCTGCATCGCCAATCGAGATCAATTTTGCCGCATCCAATCGAATATCACCTGCCGAAGCAACAATGTCACCGGTAATATTTACGAAAACTAACTCCTTGAAATTACTCGCAATAAGGTTTGTAGTATCTCTTAAATCTATTTTATCGTCTATAAGGTAGTATTTTAACTGCGCCTCCAGATTTTTGATTTCTAATTCAAACGCTTCGGTTGATCCTCCAAGTTTTTTCTGCTGATTGATTTTATCTTCAAGCGATTGAATCATGCCTTTGAATACATCCAACGCATTCGCCCTGACTGTCGTGTTCGGATTTTTTCCTACCATATCGACAACCCAACCGCTCGTATTCACCCGGTCAATCTCGCCCGTATCGTCAATGATAATCTTCGTATCCCAATGTGAACCTGCTTCGAGAATTGCACCAGCAAATGTGATGGTACTGTCTGCGGAAAATCCTTTGCTACCATTTCCACCGATGATGGCACACGAACTGCCAGAGAAAAATTGGCAAATCTCCTGATATATCGACGTTGCCTCGGAATAACCAACGACGTTCGCCGTTTTGCTTCCGACGCCGGTCTCGACAATAATATCGCCGACACTGCCAACGTAAGTACCACTGCCAAACGTGATAGCATCCTTTTGGTTCATATAAGCATTAGCACCGGCGGCAAGAGAGAGTGGAAGTGCCGTATAGTTATAGAGATACGCCGTCGCGCTTACATTGTCATTTGCGTAATTGCCTGCAATGAATTTAACCGCATCACTCGTTCCCCAAGCGTCAATATACGTACCATTTAATGTAATGGTATTATTTTCATTTACCGTTACTTTGCTTGACGGATACATAATTCCGACACCGCCAGCAATATCGGCAACTGAATTGACAAGAACGTTTTGTTCGCCATCGGCTTTCACAGAAAGCGTGTCGGTACGCAAGTTTGCCGCACCGAGAGCAACTGTTGAATCGAGATTGATTTTGGCATTGGCAACGGCGGCGCCACCGGCAACCGCACCAAGTGCACCAGTAACAACGTACAGGTCAATGCCCTTTTCCTTGACGTTGGCATCAAAGTCTATTGCATTTGCCTTCAGGTTGGCACCGTCCTTAACAGTTATTTTAACATCATCGTTGAGATTCAGCACTCCAACGGCAGCGCCAGCAGCACCTAAACCTGCCGCGAATCCATAGACTTTCTGGTTTACAGTATTTTCGGCGGTTGCCGAAGCGGTTATGTTGCCTATGTTGAAGTATTTGGTATCGTCGACAAAACCAGTTGCGTTCAGTGTTCCGCCGATAGAGAGTACCGCCGAACCGCTCACTTCATTCGAATTATTTACTACATCAGAGTTCCAACTACTTACATCGGCGTAATTTCCGCTCATCTTACTTGCTTTGTCGACGCCTCCAGTCAAAGCCTTCAGACCGTCTTTGTCGTCAACGGTGGAATTAATGTCAAATTTTTTGCCGCCCATACTTATAACGGAGACGGTCGCCGCAAGGCCTACCAACCCGCCGCCGCCTGCGTATGTACTCGTCGCAACATTGCGGGTCAGCTTGGAATCGAGATAGATATCCCTTGCCGTAATATCCGAGTTGGTAATGAGCGCGGCGCCATTTCGGACAGTGAGAACGTTGACACCTGCGCCGACACCGGCAATACCACCAATACCGGCACCGCCGACGACGGTGTTGCCTTGTTTGAAATTGCTTTCGGAGAGGATATCAACATTTCCTTGCGTTGCGGTGAGTGAACTCTCTCCCTTGTCTTCGAGAATGAATTTCCCGTCCTTATCGGTGGCGTAATTTCCGATGGCAACTTTCGTTTCGTCATCGACATTTGTAACAAACACCGTACCGGCAACACCGGCGATACCACCCGCTCCGACGGAATGTCCCTGCATTCTGGCAATGTTGGTCGTTCCCTTACCGATAATGTCGATATCGCCGGATAAAGATTCCAGCATACTGCCCGCAATAGTAACGAACGTTTTCTGTTCGAACACGTTTACGCCGACGGCAACTCCTACACCGGCGATCCCGGCACCTGCTAGCACACCACTAATCTGCTGCAATGTTGTTGTACTGGCGGCATTAACGATCAAATCTTTCTTTGCCTGAAGTGTCGAATCCATTACGTCAACTCTATTGGTTCCATCGACCACGATCACTGAAACCGCGCCGCCCACGGCGGCTACTGCCGCGCCGCCAATACCGATGGTATTGGCGTTCACCGATTTCTCATCAATTGCATCAATTTGCAATTTGCCGCTCTTTGCATAAAGTTCGCTGCTTTCGATGATCGTTTTGACGGCTTGAGTCAGAACATGCACATCCGTTTGGACACTTACAGCAGCGACACCGGCGCCGGCACCCGAAACCGAAACACCAAGGGATCTCGACTCGTTATTTGCCATGATGTCTATCTTGCCAGCGTGTACGACGGAATTCTTCACCACGGCTTCGGTTATCCCTTTGATGGTATTACTGCCGACCAGCACATTGACTGCCGCAACTCCGGCACCGGAAAGCCCAACGATGGTGCTGCGAATATCGTGATTGCTGTTCGCTAGCATGTGCAGACTACCATCCGTACTTACATCGTTTTGTTGTTTTGGCAACGATGATGGCGTGTTTTCGAGATACGCTCCGGTCGTTCCTTTGATGATATTGACGGCGACATCAATTGAAACGGCAGCGGCGCCGGCACCGGCAGCCGCTACAGCAACTGAAACGATTTCTCCGCTTGAAATGGCATCTATGTTCACACCGGTTTTGCTGTTGATTATTGTTTCGTTTTGATCTAACGAGCCGATTCGTGCTGTGGTCGTTCCGCGTATCAGGTTCACCGCAACGGCGCCGGAAATACCGGCAACCCCGCCTCCCGCCCCGGCGACGGCAACAGAAACGATGTTCGCGGTGTTCGTTGCTTCGACACTGACAGCATTGTTTTTACTGGTCGTAGTCCCACCAACGATACTAGCCGTTGTATTACCTTTTAGCAGGTTTACGCCGACCGAAGCCCCGACCCCGGCAGTCCCGCCGCCTGCTAATCCGCCTGTAACGGAAATGATTTTCCCACCGTTGTGAGCATGGAGTGAAATGTCGTTTTGTGCCGTCGTTGTTGTATTGGTAAAAGAAACCTGATTCGTTCCCGACAAATTATTGACGGCAACACCGGCGCCAACACCGGCTGTTCCGCCGCCGCCCATTCCAATGCTGACCGCAATAATACGGTTGGTACTGTCGGATTGCGCCGTCAAATCCGCCGCAGATACGATCCTTACACCGTTAGCTGTACCTGTACCGTCAGTGACAATTCCGGTTGCGCTGCTGATGTTGTTGTAAGCAAAGGCTGCCCCAACGCCGGCGGTTCCGCCGAAACCAGCGCCTATCGCAATTGACAAAATACCGCCGCTGTTCTGTGCAGATAGACCAATATCTCCCTGCGTTGCTTCCACTTTCGAGTCTTTGGTTATGACAACTTGCGTAACATTTTCGCTTTCCCCAATCTTTTCAAGAACGTTTTTGCTGTCAGTAGTCGATTGAAGACCAAATTGTGTGGCAATGTCTGATCGTATTTTGTCTTCACCGATTGAATTTCCATCTTCATCTTTGATATCTCTTGAACTTTCCGCCGTTTTTCTTTGGTTTCCATCCTTATCTTTGGCTTCATCAATTTTGATTTCATCCATATCGTTTTTGGAAATTTCAGAACCGGATAGACTGCCGATAGTGTTTATCGCGAACGAAGCACCGACCCCGGCAGTTCTGCCGGCGCCGACAGAAAGGAGAACGGAAACCAAACTGGACTCATTAAGGGCTTCGAGGTCAACAGTAGAACCGGTAATTGTTGTGTTATCCACCAAGACCTCGGTTCCGTGGGCGATTTGATTATAAGCGGCGGAAACCCCGACGCCGGCTGCCCCGCCGGTGCCGGCAATGTTGACACCAATGCCGATAATGCCTGACTCGTTCTTGGCTTGGGCTCCAAAGTTTTTGGCACTGGTTAACTCGTTGTTGTTTATCATATTAACGGACGTACCACCGCCTATGATGTTCACACCTACATTCCCGGAGACTGCAACACCGCTTGTGCTTCCAGCAACGCCGATTCCGACGGCAATGATGCCGCCGTTGGTTTCCGCTGTATATTGCGCGTCACGACCGGATTTAATGGTCGAACCGGTTATGTTTGTTGACGTGGTATCGGTCAGAATGTTCACTGCAATGTTTGCCCCAACGGCAACACCGTTGCCTTTACCAGCGCCAACGGCAAGGGCAGCCGTAACAATCTTCGGAGAATGACCAGCAAGACCGAGATCCGCCTGCCCCAGAACCTCCTTCTCCGCTAGAGTCCCGTCTTTGTCGCCATTCTCGTCCACCGTATTCATCGCCTTGTAATCATTCGGCTTATCCTTCGGATTGGTTTTTGGGGCATCATACTTGTTCAGGTTATCCGGGTCAAACTCACCCAAGTCAAAACCCTTACTATTTGTATAATCCGCTTTGCTGTCATCTTCTTTTTGAATGGCTTTGACCACGGCATCGTAATACGATCTCGCTCCGATAGCGGACTGACTAAGCGCATCGGCTTTTATATAGCCGTCCAAAGTAATAACGGAATCCTCAATACCTATTGCCGTATTGCTGTCGGAGATTACAACCGCAATCGTTCCACCGACGGCTGTTCCATTGCCGACACCGCCACCTAGGGCAATTGTTACGATGGACGATTGATTGCCGGAAAGCAGAGTCAAATCATTGGCGGTAATTATGGAATTGCTAATGTTTGCGTAAGTGTTCAAACCAAGGTAGTTATACGCGGCAGACGCACCAATGGATGTGCTTCCGCCGACGGCAAGACCGCCCGCCAAGGAATATATCCCCGCCGAATTGGTTGCCATTGCGATTATATCGCCAGTACCACTGTTTTTCTTTTGCAAGTTAGCATCATGAATACGGACAAATGTGTCATCGTCGAGAAAATTGAATGTAACGCTGCCACCTACTTCGGCGCCTTTACTAGAAGACGATACTGCGGCACCAGCAGCGGCGGAAATGATATTTCCTGTCCGCGTAGCATTGATGTCCAATGTTTCATAGGCAACAACGGTTTTCGTATCCGGCTCAATGTACGGCTGAATGTACGCAACGGTATTACCGTCCAATACATTTACGGCGATTCCACCGGCGATTCCTGTATTGCTTCCTTGCCCCGTCTGAAGAACCCCCGCTCCGCCAATGGTAACATCGAAGATGCTGTTTGATGCATCAATCTTAATGTCTCCGGCGGTGATATTAACGTTTCCGCTGATTCCCGCGGAACTGTTCTCGTTCATGTAACTGACTACAACCGCCCCGGATAAACCGAACTGGCTCCGGTTTAGTTGTTTTTCGACCTCTTCTATCCTGTTTCTATTATTTTCATGAACGTTCCGCATCCTTTGAACATTCTCGTCAGCGAGATACTCTTTTCGTTTTTCATCTGCCTCTGTCGTACCGGTTCCTGATCCCGCTACAGACGCAATCAAATTTATGCCATGCAGGTTTGATTCTATGGTAATTTTTTCTGTTACCTCTGATTCGACAACTTCGGCAGTATAATCTTTCTCTGGGTTATTATCGCCTTTTATGGTAGCCAACGTACCGTCTGCATTGAGCAGATTTCCCCAGACAGCGTGAGCATCGCGAAGCATCACAGATGACGTACCAGAAATTCCAATACTGGTCTGCGAACTACTCGTCAGGCTTCCTGTAATGCCAATTCGATAAGCAGCATCATCGGCAGCAATAGAAACATTTTTAGCGATAACTTTAACGGCATCATCTATTTTGGCAAGCGTATAGGAGTCGTAAAACGAAAGATTTGCCATTAGGTCGAGGCCAAATGTCCCCGACTTTCCCGCCCCAAGTGCAATGCCAATGTCAACCGATTTTGTTTCGGCTTTCACGTCAAGATCACCTGATAGCGTTATTGTACCGCCGTCTATTCTCGCAATCGTGGTAGAATCAATGTTTGAATAAAGTAATGCCCCGCCTGCTGATGAACTGCCTGCTCCATATATATCTTTAAACGCTTCAGGTCCATGATTTTTATAAATATACTTTATGTCCGGCAAATCGCCTGCTGGCGTAATTGATGCCAACGATCCAACCAGATTGGCTAGTTCAACAGTTGTCTTCGCATCGACATTGAGATCGGAGGCGTTGATAATTCCGCCCGCTATTTGTGCAACCGTCGTGTTTTCAATATTCAAAACAGTGACCATCGCCGCGCCGCCGAATTTGTCAGTTTGTGCACTCGATTGTCCCCATGTGTTCAAAAGACCGTCGGCAAATCCAAAAGCCCCTTTGGATCCAGAAAATCCTTGAGCCAAGTATGTTGCCAAGTCGTCCACAAACAATATGGGGTTGACATCATCTGACCCGTTAATCAATTTCATCAAATCGTATATCGGATGTGTTGCATTAAACGGAATTTTAGTTTCGGCAATTACGTCAATTGCACCACCCGCTGTAATTTCTTTAGCTTCAACGAATACTGTGGTTGAATTGTTCATAATGACGATCGGAGTAGAAACAGCAATAGCAATGTCGTTATTGACTTCCTTGTTGTTGACTTCGTATGCTCCGATCATTGAGAAAGCGCTGGACGCAACCTGATTGACGGTTTTTGCTGAAATTTCAACATTGTTTCCTGCGGAGATATTCGCGGTTTTACCAACAATGATTTTGGTTATCACGTTATCATCCGTAAATGATACGGCACCCGCAGCACCAAATTGATCAAAAAGTCCGGTGTTTGTGTTTCCATTATCTTGAGCACTTGTGAATAACCCTTTGACGGATTTCTGGATTTCATCTTTGGCAAAATCAGCTAGTCCTTCCCATTTGGGATCATCAGTGTCTTGCATTTTTGCTATTGTGGAAACGGAATTTTCTTCCGTTTCAGTTTTTGCCGACAGTACAACATCTCTTCCGGCATTCAACGCGCCGTTGACGATGACATCGGTTTGGGCATTGCCAATGAGAATGCCGACAACAAGTGCCATATAGGATTGTCCGCTGCCACCGGAAACAGAGAGTTCGTGCGACCGCTCTGTCAGTGCTTCTATGGAAATATCACCTCCAGCAGTGATATTCGCACCATCTGCAATGTCAATTTTGTTGATTGATTCGGCGTATCCGAGCGCAATGGCAATATCAAGAGGGAAAGGAATTTTTGTCAAAGGAATGTTGGTACGATCTTCTTCCTCCCCTTCAATCTTGATTGTTGTATTTGCCGTGGATAGCATCGTTACGTCTCCATCAACGGCACGAATGTTGGCTTGACCACCTATGAGAATCTGCGAATCCGCAAAAACTTGAGCGTTGCTCCAGACAACACCTTTACCGCCTTTTTTGAACTCAGCGCTGGCCGACGCTGTCGCGTTTATATCAATGTTCCCTGTTGTCGCGATAATGTCCCCGTCAATCTCGATGATTGTTTTTGCAGATTTTTTGCCCTGCGGAAGCTTTCCGTTAATGTCCCCCAGTAGTCCGCCTATTATGTCATTGAAAGTATCTGCAAACGCTTCAGTGAAAATATTTGATTGGGCTTCCGAGAGTTCAAGTTTGTCAAAATCCAATATCAATTTTGTTTCCGCTTTAACATCAATTTTGACATCCCCTCCCTTAATAAGCGAACCCGCATCCATTGTGAATTCGGCTTCGGCAGACGCAAATGGGTTATTCAAACTATATGCGCCCCATTCAAGCAGTGCGTTATTATTTTCCAATGTAATTTCTATATTTCCGGCGTTATGAACACCTGTTGCGTGAGCCAAAAGAAAACTATTTTCCATTTCCAGCGTTGCCGCTTTGATTATTATGTCGCTGGAATCGCCTTGTGATGCCCCAGTCAAATGTGCCTGCCGCCTAGCTTCACCTGATAAACCAGAATCGTTAACATCCCGCGTTGATATATAAACATTTTTCAGCACAATAGAATCATCGGCTATCAGTTGGTATTCCACTCCGTTTGTGAACTTGTCAAACGAGAAATCGCCTTCCTGTGCTATCCACAAGATGTCCTTTGGGTCAATCAAAATGGTTCCACCGGCGGAAGATCGTAAGCCGCTGCCTTGTATATTGACGGTGTCTACCGCGCTGAATTCGAGGAATCCGCCTTTTCCGCTCCGGGCGCTGACATCGACGATGGCGCCGCCCGCCAGGTTGGAATTACGGTCGGCAAAAATCACGACATTGCCGCCGTCGGAATTCGCGCCGACACCGCGAGCCGAGATGTTCGCTCCGGCATTTACGTTAATATCGTTTCCCGCCAGGATTTCGATCTGTCCGGCGTTTTCGCCCAATGTTGCGTCCGCGCTGACCTGTCCGGCAATTGTGACATCATTGGTTGCAACAATCCTGATTTTACCTTCCGGCGTAACAAGGATATCGTTGCCCCAATTCAGGTTTTGAGTGTTGACGACATCGCCGAAATTGACCTGAACCTGCCGGCCGGCGCGCAGGATTGCGTCGCGATCCAATTCGATGTTCCCTGCCGTAAGCTGAATCTCCTCGACGGCATTGATTTTGCCCTTGACGCTAATCAGCCCGCTGGAACTGATCGGAACGTTGCCGCTGAAAAGCATCTGTTCGTGAACGGCGCTGACTTGGCCGCGCGCGTTCAGCAACTGGTTCATGTAATCCGTCGTCGGCGTCTGCAAATGCAATGTTCCAACGTTCACAACTCCGCCCTGACCAATGACGATGCCATGCGGGTTCAGAAAGAATATGTTTCCGCCGATCTGACCATTTTTGTATGAATTCAGAATGCCGTCGATCTGCGACCGCTCGTTGTGGACAAGGTTGACAAGATTTTTGGCGGCGTCGGGAACGTGAAGATTGGTCGTGTTTCCGCCCGGCACATTGAACCGCTCGAAAGAGTTGTACGCATTGATACCCTTAACTGTGTCCGTCCGAACGTCCGTCACCGTTCCGGCATTGTTGGACGTTACGGTCGTCCGCGTGCGGCCGTCCGTGACGATTGCGGGAGATTGGGCAACCAGAACCGGCGCAGGTATGACAAGAACCGTACAGATAATTGAAACGACAATCTGCTGAAAAGTTCTCTGGAATTTTAAATTCAAAGGTTTCATGGTCATATCCTGTTTAATCGGTTAAGGTCGTACGTAAACATTGGGCATCGGTGAGCGCGGACGCCGTCCGCGCTCCCGTGTCCAAGTACCATTTCGTTATTTCGACAACTCATCCAAAAGCTTCACGGCGTCACGGCGTTTGGCAAACTGGCTTCCGCCGCTGAGCGCCGCATTCAAAAGCAGCTTCGCTTCTTCGGATTTTCCCGTTTTGACGGCGAGTCTGGCGAAATAATAAGCCGTCGCGGCGTTTATCTGGCCGGACGCGGCGGATTGTTTCAGCGCGTCGGCCGCCTGGTCAAGCTGGTCCGCTTTGTACAAAACCCAGCCCAATGTTCCCAGGTACTCGCTGTTGTTTTGATCTTTCCGGACGTTTTCCACCGCATACGCCAGGGCACGCTGCATTTTTTCCAGAGAATCCTGCTCGCAGAGCGCCAACGCCAGTCCGTTGGCGTGTTTCGTCTCCATCGGAGAAGCCAGTAGAAGTTCCTCAAACAATTTTTCCGCCGCCGAATAATCTTCCAGGTACAACGCGACAGTCGCGAGCAATTCCCTGGCGGACGGCAAAGCCGGATTGTCTTTCATGAGTTTTTCGGCAAGCGGCTTGGCTTCTTCGAGTTTGTCGTCATTTATCCTCATCTGAATCGAAAGGATAAGCACCTCTCTTGAAGCGGGATTCGCCGCCAATGCCGCTTCGAGCGACTTGCGGGCACTCTCTCTATCGCCTCGCAAAACATAGAGCTGCGACATGACCGCATCGGCGGGAAGCCCTTTTGATTCCAGATTCGCCTCCAAACGATCAGCTTCAACGAAAACTTTTTTTGCGTCAGCGTCTTTCTTCTGCTGGAAAATGGCAACGCCTTTTTTTCGCAGCAATTCCGCGGTCGTCCCGTCGGCTTCGATTTGCTGGTTTATGCTCTCCTCCATACGGGGCCAACGCTCACGGGCTTCGTACAAGTCGGTAGTCACACGGCGAAGCGAACTGGACAGGTTTTGTTTTCTCGTAGGATTGGCATTATAGGCTTTGAGTTTGGCCGCAGCCTGCGTCAGCAGCGCTTCAGCCGCCGTCAAACCGCCCTCCTTTAGGGAAATTTCAGCAAGAAGCAGGAAGGCTTCCGGGTCCGCCGGAACTTCTTCGGTTCCCATTTCGAGATTAGTCCGAACAGCGGTTCCCAAATTTGATCTCGCAAACCATTGGGCTAAAACAATTCTCGGCGGAACGATTTCAGGATGCTTTGCGAAAAGCGACTTTAGAACATCCAATGTCACGGCAAATTGCGACGCGTTGAAGGCATCAACCGCTTTTTCCAGTTCCTTCTGTATTTCCGGATCCGTCAAATCCGCCGAAGGTTCCGTTGCGGCCTTCTTTGCCGCGGGGGTGGAAGCAGAGGCGGGAGGCGGGTTTAATTCCAGCCATTCTTCCGCCGTTAAATAAACATCTCCCCCGCCCGCGGGAACGGAACGGCTCCCTTTTGGCGTTTGCGCCTGAGAATTTTGCGCCTGCGCGAGGGAAAACACAAAAATGCCAAGAACAAGAAATGTGATCTTAGTAACGCTGGGAATCCTGACGCCCATGAAAGTATTCATTATGCTGCAACTCCTTATTCTGCCGTGTGCCATATCACTATTGTTCAAATCGAAACCCTAAACGTAAATGAAGCGCTGCCTTTTCTCAGTTGGTCCTGGTATATGTCGGAAGCTTCCCCCGTAAAGATCGGTTTTCCGTAAACACCGGTCGCTGAAAAATGTCTGCTGATATGTATTGTGCCGCCAAAACCGATGCTGTGCAGAAAGTCATGGCGTGAAGTATCCCTGTCGAATACGTAGCCATGGTCGAAGAATATAAGAAGTTCTGCCTTCGATGCGGACAAGCGGGACTTGCGCCCGCTGCCGCTCCAAACAAACCGCCGGTACTCCGCGACGTAAAGATAACCGGTATCGCCGCTCACCAACGCTTCCGGCGCTCCGCGAACGGTAGCCATGCCGCCGATCTGGAAAGACTGGCTCTGCGGCAAATCCGACAAAGCCACGCTGGCATTGCCCCGAAAAACTAAAGTCGTACTGCTGCCTGGAACCCAGACTTTCATAAAGTTCATCTTCAGCAGATTGAAATCCGTGTCCTTGTAATCAGGATCGGGAATCGCCAGAGTCTCCGCGTTACCCGTCGTAAGGGAAAAACCGGCAAACAGGGAGGATTGCCCCTCATATTCCAATCCAATCGTCCAGGCGTTATGCTTTTCCGCATAGTTCAATGACGTATCGAAATACGTCCGCGAATCGTAATTCTGGTAATTGAACGTGGCGTCCAGACGGTGTTTTTTCTTATTTACAAGGATCTGCCGTAAACCTGGACGATATTGCTCGGACTTTCCATTTATTAAAAGAGCCGCGAAGGATCCTGAAATCGTTTTCGGCTCTCCGTAGTAATAGGACATGTCGAAAAAAGTCCCAAACCGGCTGACGGGTATTTTCCCCTGCATGTGCAATGCCGAAGTGCCTTCCGTTTTATCGTAGGAAATAAAAAATGACTCATTCGCTCCCAACGCATCGGAAACGTTCAGGTGAAAACTGTTGCGAATACTCCCCGAACTTTTACGGCCAGTATTGTCGACACTGTAACCCCCGGAAATCAACCGCGGCAAATTGCGCGTCAAATTGAGGGCAAAATCTCCCTGTTCATCGCCCGGCTCTATTCCAGCGAAAATCTGGCCGCTGAACGTCCGGTTGTAACGCAATATTTCATTCTCAAGTTCCTGAATATCGAACGCGGAACTGTCGGAAAAACGAAATTGATGCCGTACAAAATGCTGCCCGAACAAACGGCGCGACGGAACCGAAGCGTTGCCTATGCCAAAATAAGAAGGAGCATGGGTCGTTATATTTCTATTGCTTTCACGGCCTTCGATGATTTCCACCGTAACGATTCCGTTTTCCACATCCTGTACAGGCAGCCCCGCGCGGCCAAGAACGTGCCTTTCGTCAAACAAAGCGTCAATTTCCACGACCATACAGTACAGGTCGTACATACTGACTTTATCCATGGCGGCATACCTGGCCACAACGGCTTCGAGCTCGGCCAGCGGAACGCCCCGCGGTATCGGTTCAAAGATTGCCTTATTCAACTTGAAAATTTTTTCCTGCGATTTTCCCTCAATGTCCGGTGGCGGCAATTGTGGCGATGTAACCTTGAATCCCGGCAAGGGCGCTGTAGCCTGCTCAATTCTCCGTTCAATATTATGGCGCTCCAAATTCTGCCGGGCATGAATGCTTTCCGATGTCGTCGGATCTTGTGCGAATAATGCCCCCGCAGACAGGAAACCGCCAAGTAACAGCAATATAATGATATGGATATGCCCTGTCTTGTTCTTTTCTCCCGCAACCGGTTTGCCCGGTACCATCGACTTTCTTCTGACCATTCGTCCGCCTGACATCTGACTCCTTATTTGTTCGATTAACGCAAATAGGGCGGTTCGCGAACCGCCCCTCCGGATGTAACCGTCTATATCAATAGTCACAAGTAACAGTCTACAGGCAAGACTTCCAGGATTGCAAACGCTTTTTTGTAAATCGGTTGCAGTCGCTTGGTTTTTTGGTTAAAGACATTGTAACACTCCGCGAAAAATTCGCGAAACGCCTAACCCGCTTCATATAAAGGATAAACGGCAACTGAAAATACAATCAAAGATATACAATGTTGCATCTTGTATATGTTTTTATTAATCAGCATTTTACAGGTATGGCAACATTCCGGTCAATCAGCAATTAAAAATCAAAAATGGAGAATGAGTTATGGCAGCGACGGATCCGATCAGAGACAAAAAACAGTTAAACCAGATTGCAGATTATTGGCTGAAACTTAAGAACTTTCGAAACTACGCGATGATTGTGGCGGGCGCCTATACCGCGCTGCGGATTAGCGACCTGCTCAGACTCAAATGGAATGATGTTTATGACGAGGAAAACGGCGCGTTCAGGTCACACGTTACATTGACGGAAAAGAAAACCGGGAAAGAAAAGACTATCGCGTTGAATCCAAAGGTGATAGCAGCTCTCCGCCAGTATTTGCCGCACAGACGCGGGGAGTATATTTTCAGCAGCAATCGCAAGGAAGACAAGGCTATAAGCCGGATTCAGGCGTGGCGGATAATCCGAGAGGCGGCTAAGGCCATAAAGGTCGCAGGAAAGATCGCGTGTCATTCTCTCAGAAAGACTTTCGGGTATTTCGCGTGGAAAGACGGCGTTATGCCTGTCATGCTCATGGATATCTTCAACCATTCATCGTTTGATGTCACGCGATGTTACCTCGGCATCACGCAGGAAGACAGGGACAGCGTGTATCTCAACATCAAGCTCTTTTGAACGCATCCTGACGAATTGTATCTTTGAATCAGGCGGCAGCCATGGGACCGCGGGCGTCCTCGCCATGGGATCGCGGGCGTCCTCGCCATGGGATCGCGGGCGTCCTCGCCGGCGTGACATGGGGCAGCGGACGTCCCGTCCGCGCTTTAATAAATAATCGCGGGCAACGCCCGCTTCAATTGACGGGCGCGATAAATCGCGCCCATTGTATTTATTAAGACGCATGCGGGACGCATGCTATCCCATGTCACGCC
>Ga0082212_10001849_pt1 | contig 31233 bp, 22 predicted proteins | sample TergutNt197P3_FD_71548 | JGI IMG/M metagenome (GOLD analysis project Ga0082212, IMG submission 71548) | Neocapritermes taracua P3 segment gut microbial communities from Petit-Saut dam, French Guiana - Nt197 P3 | ecosystem: Host-associated > Arthropoda: Insects > Digestive system > Gut ...
TCGTGTATATTTTTTCTATCATAAGCGAATAATTTCCTTACATAATAACATTTATAAAATAAAATTTAATATATTTATATTATAATTTTAAAATAAAAAACAAAAATAGTCAAGGATTAATTTAATTATATGAAAATTACAGAAAATGAAAATCAAGTAATCATAGAAAATATCGAAAATTTTGATTTATCGGATATTTTCGACTGCGGTCAATGTTTCAGGTTCAATAAAGTAAATAAAAACATCGAAAATGATTTTGAGGGCGTGGCGTTCGGCAAATATCTTCGGGTATATCAAAAAGACGACAAAATATATTTCGATACTACTCCCGAAGATTTTAATAATATCTGGCGTAATTTTTTCGATATTGACAGGGATTACAAAAAAATATTCGATATGCTGAGGGAAAAAGACGATGTTTTAAAAAAAGCGTCGGATTTCTGTCCGGGTATGAGAATCATAAAACAAGAGCCGTTTGAATGTCTGATTTCTTTTATAATCAGCGCGAACAATAATATTCCGAGAATCAAAAAAACAATCGAGAGATTATGCGAAAACTTCGGCGAGCCTGTAGGGGCGGGGTCTTCCCGCCCGCGAAATAGAACCAACGTAAATCTTGGGCGGGAAAACCCCGCCCCTACGATGTATACATTCCCCTCCGCCGAAAAAATAGCCAATTTGTCTCTTAACGATTTGGAAGTCATCAAATCGGGGTTCAGGGCTAAATATATTCACGGGGCGGCAAAAAAAGTCGCGAACGGTGAAATAAATCTTGATTTGGTATATGACATGACGCTGGACGAAGGCTCTGAATATCTTCAATGGCTCAAAGGCGTGGGAGTAAAAATAGCGGCGTGCGTGTTATTATTCGCGTATAATAAACTTGAATCTTTTCCCATAGATGTCTGGATTAAAAAAGTTTTAGAGAAATATTATTCAAAAGATTTCCCGGATTTTTCGCCGTTTGATTATTTCGGGGAATACGCCGGGATAGCGCAGGAATATTTATATTATTACGAGAGAAAACAATAAATAAATACTGGTAGGGGCGGGGTCAACCCGCCCGCATAAACAAACCGGCATAAATCACGGGCAGGTTAACCCCGCCCCTACATACAAAAATCCACATTGCCATACATATAATAAAACAAATAAAGAGGTCGAGCAATCATGATAAAAACCAGAGATACTACTGTGGGCTATCATTGCCCTTATTGCGGCATGTCTATCTTGAACAGGATAAATATATTTTCTATGAGCGGCAATTTAATCAAAATGAAATGCGTGTGCGGAAGCAGCGAACTTGTCGTGCAGATATTAAAAGACAATAAATTCAAGCTTACCGTGCCTTGTATATTATGCCCTAATTCCCACTCTTACACGTTATCGTCAAGCACGTTTTTCCAGAGAGATTTGTTTCCGTTTTCGTGCAAGTTCACGGCAATTAATATCTGTTTTATCGGCAAGGGCAATAAAGTTTACGACGCTTTGAAAAAAAACGAAGAAGAGCTGATAAAAACTTTTGCCGCCTACGAAGAAGAATACGGGGAAGTTCTGGACGATGCGGACAACGATTATTTTGGTTTGTTTGATAAATTTAACGACGGGTTTGACGAATTTGACGATGACTATGACGACGACGATGATTTTGACGAATCCGGCTGGGATTCTGATTATGAAGATAACGAACATTCCGGGTTTATACTGCACAAAAACGAAGAATATAAGCCCGAAAATATTGATACCGGCGATAAGAATAACATAGATATTATAAGTAATGCAGATAATACAGATGATTTAGAAAATATAAAAGTAAATTCGTATCAAATCGTTTCGCAGATTCTGGATATTGTCTCAAGGCTTTACGACGAAAGAAAAATTTTCTGCAAATGCGGGGATTTTGACGGCAAAATCGTTATTTTAAACAGCGCGATTCATATAGAGTGCAAAAACTGCGGCTCTTACAGGGATATTAAATCGTTTAATTTGTCCGACGCCGAATATCTTGACGGCATAGAAACGTTATATCTCGATTTTGACGACGATTAAATTATATTATATTGGATTGGATTGTAACGCTCACGCGAATATAGATTTATAATGTTTCACGTGAAACATTCCGTCCGAACGTTTATTCATGTATATGTATGTATATATAAGTATATACATGAAAGTTTGATTTGCGCTGCAAGATTATATTGGATTTAAAGTAACATTCCCGTCTGATAAAACATAATATAGTAACAGAAGGGAGATATTAATTCATGGGTTGTTTTAATAAAATAAATTTACTCTTAAGCCGCATTTATCAACTTCCTTTCGCGGTTTACGGTATTTATGAAAAATAGATTTTTAATTTTAATTGTTATATTATTTGCGAGTGATTTATAAAAACATAAAATGCGAAACGTAAGCGGCAAAAAATAAAATATCTCAGAATATAATATATTATATACGGGACTTTTATCCGCCGTCAAAACAGAAGATTATAAAATATATACGGTAAGTTAAAATAAAAAATACAGAAATTACGGAATTAGCAGGGGAAAACTTTAATTAAAGTTTTCCCCTGTATAATTTTTACGGTATTGACATTCCCCGAAAGATATGTTAAATTATTAATATAAAAATAAATTTGTTTTTTTACGGAGGAAATTGCCATGAAAGCCGGCAAGACTGTGAAAAGGTCGTTTTATATCAATATTTCTTTAATAGTGGTCAGCATAATCACCGTTTTGCTTGTGGCGGTTTTTTCCGTCGTGTTTTTTTACATCAGGTCGATATATATAGAAAATATCCAGAAAGAGACCGTGGACGTAAACAATTTCGTGGCGGGTCAGATTAACGGGGACAAAGTCGAGGAATATTCAAAATATTTTAACAAAGACGACTATTATTACGAACTGAATTCTATGCTCTATAATCTTAAAACGATTTTTAACATAAAATATCTTTATATTATGGTGGATTTAGGCGACCCTGACACGTACACTTATATTTTTGACGCGGATTTCGACGAAAATACCCGTCTTTACAATGATTCGCAGTACGGCAAGACCGAGGACAAAGACGTTTTCCCCGAGGGGGAACGCATCTACAAGACCGGGCTTGCTTTTAAAGAAGCGGCGTATTCCCAGACAGACGAATACGGCAGGGTGTTTTATTCCTATGCCCCGATATTCAACTCAAAAGGCGACGTCGTCGCTTTTCTGGGGACTGACATAAGCGCGGAGGAAATGTTCGGGCAGATAAACAACGTCGCGTTCTTTTTCGTGATATTCGGCGTTTTGTCTTTTATTATCAGCTATCTTATCGTAATGCTGTATTGTAAAAACTATGTCTCAAAGCCCATAATTAAATTAAGCGCGGATATTGCCGAGTTTTCCGAGGGTGAACTAAACATAGAAATATCCGACAAATTAATCAGCCGCAAAGACGAGCTTGGGCTTATTTACAGGTCGTTCAGCGACGTTATATCTATTATCGGAAATCTTATGCGAGACCTGCACCAGACTGCCGACGACGTAATCAAAGGCAGTATAAACTCGCGCACGGGCGGCGAAAATCAATACCGGGGCAGCTACGAGAGCATTAAAGACAGCATTGATTTGCTTTTAGACAACACTATAAAAATCTTTAATCTAATGCCGGTTTATTTTTATATCTACGATTATGATTTTACGCAGTTATACGGCAATATGCCGGCAAAATCTCTAATCGGCGACAATTCGGGAAAACTTTCCGATTCGTTTGAGCTTGAAAACGAAATCATCGGGCACACGCATGAAGCGTTAAAAGAAAATTTTTTCGTGTTCGCGCAAAGCGGAGACGAAAGCCGCGAGGGCTCTTTCAGTATCGTTTTGTCTGACGCTACGGTAAGATATTATAATTATTTTCTTATCAAAAACAATCCCAGAAACGGCGTGAAAAATATATGCTGCGTACTTAACGACGTGACGGATTACGCCGAGATGAACCGGAAAGCCCTCGCGTCAAGTCAGGCGAAAAGCGAATTTCTGTCAAAAATGAGCCACGAGATACGCACCCCGATGAACGCGATTATCGGTATGACAGAAATCGCCGCAAGGCAGACAGATATAAATAAAATCATGGAAAATATCGAAAATATCAAAGTTTCTTCTTCGCATCTTCTCACGATTATCAACGATATTCTGGATATATCAAAAATCGAGAGCGGCAAGATAGAAATTGTGAATCATGCTTTTGATTTAAACAGGACGCTCAACGATATTTCGGCTCTTGAGGCAAAACTCGCGGCGGACAAAAAAGTCGGACTTGAAATCAAACTCGAAAATAATATCGGTTCTGACATGATATTCTCAGGCGACGAAGTGCGTATAAAGCAGGTGCTTATTAATCTGGTTTCAAACGCTATTAAATTCTCGCCGCAGGATTCGGTCGTCGAACTGACGACGCGGCTTGAAACGCAAAAGCAAAATCAGGAGAATAAAACAAAAATATATTTTTCAGTCAAAGACAGCGGGATTGGGATTGCGCCTGAAAACCTCGATATTATTTTCAAGGCGTTTGAACAGGGCAGTTCGGATATAACGCGTAATTTCGGCGGTACGGGTCTTGGCTTGCCTATATCGAACAATCTTGTCCAGCTTATGGGCGGGGAAAAAATCAACGTATCGAGCGAACTTGGCAAAGGCAGCGTGTTCTCGTTTTTTCTGGAGCTTGAAAACGCTGAATTGTCAAATGACGAAAATTATAATATTGAAAACGTCGGCGAAGCCGGATATATTTCTACGGAAGATATTAATTTCAGCGGGAAAAGGCTTTTGCTTGTGGACGACATTGACATGAACCGCGAAATCGTAATATCTCTTTTAGACGGAACCGGAATCGAGATAGAATGCTGCGACGACGGCGGAGTCGCGGTTGAAAAGTTTTCGGGGTCTCCTGAAAATTATTACGATTTGATTTTTATGGATATACAGATGAAATTCATGGACGGATATACCGCGACTAAAAATATACGCGCTCTTGACAGAAAGGACGCGTCGGAAATAAAAATCGTGGCGATGTCGGCTAACGCGTTCCAGAACGATATGGAGCTTGCGTCCGCTGCGGGCATGGACGATTATATCGTCAAGCCTATTGATTATAATATCATGATAAAAAAGATGATGAAATATTTATAATATAAAATTACAGGGGGAAAATCATATGAAAACTAAAACAAAAAATCTGATAAAAATCGCAGGTTTATTTATCGCTGTTATATTGACTTTTTGTATTTTCGGGTGCGGAAAAAAAGACGGGAATATCTCTATCGCGATGATTACAACCGAAAAGAGCAGGCTTAAAGACGGTACTTTTAATCAAAGCACTTTCGAGGGCATAGAAAGATACGCCAAAAACAAAGATATTACTTATAAAGCTTATGAACCGGAATCAAAAAGCGACGACGATTATTTAGCCGCTATAGAAACCGCAAGCAAAGACGGGGCGAAAATAATAGTCACGCCCGGATTTAATTTTGAAACGTCGATATTTACGGCTCAGGATTTATATCCCGATATTCATTTTATATTAATCGACGGCTCACCCAATAACGGCAAATTCGACGAAACCAGAGAAGAAAAAATCGCGAACAATACTTATTCCGTGCTTTTCGCGGAAGAACAGGCGGGGTTTTTAGTCGGCTACGCTATAGTAAAAGAAGGGTTCAGGAATCTTGGATTTCTGGGGGGATATGAATATCCCGCAGTCGTGCGTTTCGGTTACGGATATGTGCAGGGGGCTGAATTTGCGGCGAAAGAACTCGGTTTGGCAAAAGGCGAAGTCACTATCAAATACGATTACGCCGGTAACTTTACCTCAACGCCGGAAAACCAGTCAAAGGCGGCATCGTGGTATAATAACGGCATAGAAGTTATTTTTGCCTGCGGTGGGGAGATGGGTTATTCCGTAATGCGCGCCGCCGAGTCTATACCGGACAAATGGGTAATAGGCGTTGATACGGACCAAAGCGGGGATTCGGATATTGTTATCACGTCTGCCCTAAAAATGATTGCAAACGCGGTCAATCTTGCTATAGAATCGCATTACGACGGAGCATTCCCCGGAGGTCAGATGCATTATTTAGGCGCGGACGTCGGTGGGATAGGCATGGAAACAGACAACGCGAGACTAAAAAATTTCACGAAAGCCGACTATGATAAAATTTATAATATGCTCGCCCGGAATCAGGATAATATAGCGACTTCGATAATCACGGATATTTCTAAAAAAGCAACGGATTTACCGTGTGAATATATTATCGTGAACTAATTGACGCATGATTTATAATATATTTCCGCCGTTGGCTCTCGGCGCGATTTTTCTCCACCGCTCTTTTTCGTTTGAATCCGGCAGAGCCGAAAGTTTATCGAGAAACAATATGACCTCGGTGAGCGACCCTTCGATAAGATTCGCTCCCGCGGGGCGGTTGAGTTCGACGTTTTCGTCCTCGATGTCATAATTGTCAAGTATTTTATAATACGACATTTTGATATGAAACGAGTGTATCAGAACATCTATGCAAATCAGTTTTTCGCCGTATGTTTTCGCTTTTGGGAAATCTTTCTGATACGCGAGAAAAACCGGCAGGGCATTTGACGCGTGAAGCTGTTTGCCTTTATATGATTTTTTAAATTCTTCCCATGTCGCAGAAAAACCGCACGGGCAATCAAATATTTGTTCTTCAAGCGCAATATCTTTGCCGCATGCCGGGCAGAACAATACTTTGTTCTCAAATCCGTTAGTCGCCGATATGATGCTTTCGCATCTTGCGTATAACCCCCAGCCGACTTCGTCAATAAGTTCGTCGTCGCAAATGCCCGATACGCTTTGGTTATAAAGCCGTGAAATCAATTCCTGCGATACTCTTTTCGCCCATTTTATCATAAAATATATTCCCCTTGATATTATATATATTTAACTTATAATTAATTATATAACGCAATTTTAAAATTGTCAATCGGGGGGAGGGGTCGGCAAACTTTAGGGTTTGCCGGCTTTTTTTATTTTGTTTATATTAATTTGCAGATATTATTCTATTTCCCATTTTTCAATTTTGTTTTCATTTTGCATAATATTTTCTCCTTTTAAATTTATAAGATAATGCCTTTTTTATTAAAATTATTTGTGAATGTTATATCTTCAATATTCTTCTTCGGGGTTGTCTCCCGTTCAGCTTTCGGATAACCAAAGGCAATCATGCTTGTTACATAATATCCGGCAATGTCCAGCAATTCCGCCGCCATTTCACAGTTAACTGCTCCTATCCATGTTGAATAAACGCCGCGCTCCATAGCCGCGATTACCATATTTTCACCCGGGATATTCACCATATACCCTTCCATAGAAATAAGCGCGTAAATTTTTTTGTCAGTATGCCGTATTCTTTCATGAAATGAAGGGAAACGTTTCATATCCATATTTTCCGTATCCTCATTATCATAATTAAATATCTGCGTACATAATACAATAACCAACGGAGCGGAAGCTATCCACGACTGGTCATACAGTATGCTTGATGCTTTGGCTAATTCATCAATAATGCCTTTATCTGTAATAATCCCGAATTTCCACGGCTGTTCGTTCCCGCCCGACGGCGCAAGCCTGCCGCATTCAACGATATATTTTATTACATCGCCGGGTATTTTTTCATCGGCAAATCCTCTGCAACTGTATCGTTTTTTCAGTAAATCTAAAATCATATTTTGATTTCTCCTTTAATATTTTTACTTTATATTTTATACGGCAACCCAACAAAAACAAAAAACTGCGAAATATTCCACAGTTTATACTTTTAACAAATATTAATGCGGAACTGATTGTTTATATAAATAACGCACAATAAATCAAACCTGTCTTAAACAAGCTCTGTTATGCTATTAATTTATATCAATCATTCCCACATTTGATTTATACTGCCGGTTCCGCAGTATCAAATCATACTGGTTAGCGTTCACCTCATGAATTTCAATTTTGCAAAGTTGCCGTCTATATATTATAATAACATAATTTTTTAGTTTTGTCAATGATAAACATTTTATAATCAATTTTTCCCTTGAATATATAACTTTTTTATGCTATCATATATTTAAAATTAATTTTGAGGCGAGGATGATTTTTTTTGGGGAATAAAAATAAAACGCTAAAACCGAAAGCGCATATTTTTTCAAATAACTTTTATATGCTGAAACTTATCTGGAAAATATGTCCCGGACGGGTGATGTTTCAACTATTGAACAGCCTGTTTAATTACGCGGTGTGGGCGTTTTTCACAGTAGTATTCACGCGGTTTGTTTTCGGCGCGGACGAAGCGGGCAGGGATTTCAGGGAGATTTTAATATTTATCGTATGTTCTATAATAGTAAACTGCGCCATAATGTGGTTCTTTTCGTGGTTTCGAAACAGATACAGTATGCTTACGGACCAGAAAATATATTATGAGCTGAACAGAGTATTATTTGATAAAGCGTCTTCTGTTGACGTCGGCTGTTATGAAAATCCGAATTTCTACGACGATTACACAAAAGCGTTATCTGAAGTTAAAACGCGCGCGGTTTCTGTCATGAACAATATGTCTACAATAGTTGCCGCGGCGGGCGGCGCGATTTTCGTTTTGATTTCGATGTATTCTATTGACAAAACAGTAGCTGTCTTTACGGTTTTCCCGGTCGTTGGGAATTTTATATTCTCAAGAATCCTGTCAAAATATGAGTACGCGAAAAATGTTGATGACACGCCGTATAACCGTAGAAAAGATTACGTGAACAGAACGGTGTATCTTCAAAAATTCGCGAAAGAAATACGTCTGTCAAACGTGTTCAACGTGCTGAAAAAGACTTACGACGACGCGTATGACGGCAATATCTCAGTCATAAAAAAATACGCAATGAAAGTCTGGACTATATTTTCGACAAAAAATGTTTTAATATATAATCTGTCGTTTGACGGGGCATGGCTTTACGCGGCATATAAAGGGCTTGTGCTGAAAACTCTGGGCGCGGCGGATTTCATGATACTGGCAAGCGCAATAGTGAGCACTTCATGGATGCTGATATGGCTTACTGAGGCTATCGCCGAAACTACGAAAAACGGCATGTTTATTCAGAATTTAAAAACATTTCTGGAATATAAAGAAAAAATCTCGGAAAATCAGACAGGCATTATCCCAGATACGCATATCAACTCTTTAGCTATAGAAAATCTGTCTTTTACATATGACGGTCAGACTGAGCCGACTTTGAAAAATATCAATATAACTATAAATAAAAGCGAGAAGATAGCCTTAGTCGGGCATAACGGGGCGGGTAAAACCACGCTTATTAAACTTATAATGAGATTTTATGACCCTACCGAGGGGCGGATTTTATTAAACGGTATTGATATCAAAGAATACGATATTAAAGCTTACAGAAATCTTATGGGGACGGTTTTTCAGGATTATCAAATCATGTCGATGACGGTTCTGGAAAATGTCCTGATGAACGAAGTCAAAGACGATATGGCGAGAGAAAAAGCTGTCGAGGCTCTCAAGCGCGGCGGTGCTTACGAGAGAGCGGCAGAACTTGCCAAAGGCGTTGATACTGTTTTGACACGGGAGTTCAGCGAGGACGGCGCGGTGCTGTCTGGCGGAGAGTTTCAAAAAGTCGCTATATCCAGAGCCTTTGCCAAAGACAGCAGTATAATGATAATGGACGAGCCGTCGTCGGCACTTGACCCGATTGCCGAATATAAAATGTACGACACTATGATGGATTTATGTTCAGAAAAAAACGGGAGCGACGGCAAAATCGTTATTTTTATATCACACAGGCTTTCTTCAGCCGTGCTTGCGGACAGGATATATCTTCTCGAAAACGGCGAAATAGCGGAAACCGGTTCTCACCGCGATTTGATGGGCAAAAACGGCAGTTACGCCGATATATTCCTGAAACAGGCGCAGAATTACCTGAAAGGAGAGGACATAGAGTTTGAAATCTGAAAAAGTTAAAACAGAGAAAACAAAAAAAGATAAAATAAATTACAAAAAAGTATTTTTGAATAACTGGATTATTTTAAAATACATAGCCCCGGTTGCCCCCGGATATTTTATATATTCGCTGCTTCACGGAATGCAGCACGATATTATAGTATTTTTCGAGCATGTATATATGATAAAATTCGTAACCGACGCTATACAGTACGGAAAACCGTTTTTTTCTTCGGCTGTATTTGTTACGGGAATGCTTGTTTTTCTCGTGCTGAAAAATATAATAGAGGGCTACTATATAGTTTCGCCAATAGAAAAAGCGAATAAAAAAATCAGCCGGAAAATCCAGCTTGATTTATATGAAAAAGCGGCGAAACTCGACTTGGCGTGTTATGACGACCCGGAATTTTATAACGATTTTGTCTGGGCTATGTCCGAAGCGTCAACACGCATATTCGCTGTACTGGAAAGCTGCAGCAGATTCCTCGCCGCGATAACTTCGCTTATATTGTACGGCGGGCTTATGATAAGCCTTAATTTAGTCGGGCTTGTATTTGTCGCGTGTTCTTTTGTTTTGCAGTTTACGGTAAGCTTTGTTATAAATAAACTGCGGTTTGGTTTGGATAAAGAGCTTAAGCCTTTGCAGAGAAAACAGGATTATATCAACCGCGTCTTTTATCTTAAAGATTACGCCAAAGAAATAAGGATAAGCGACGTAAAAGAAAAGTTATACAAAGATTTTTCAAATGGCAACGTCGAGATACTTGATACTATACAAAAACGCACAAAAAAAATCGCTGTTTTTGATTTTATAAGCGGGTTTGTAGCAAACGATTTGATTTTTGACGGACTTTACACCATATATTTAGCCTTTCTGGCATTTGTCAAAAAAACGTTAAGTTACGGAAGCATGTACGCGCTGTCAAGGGCGTCTTACAGTATAAAATCAAGTATTATACGCCTGACAAGAATAATACCCGAAATGCACCAGAACAGCCTTTATATCGACAAAATATTAAAGTTTATGGATATGAAACCGTCTGTGGGGGATAAGCCGGACGCTTTGGACACGCCTGAATTATCCGCAGATTTCGAGATAAAAAATTTGAGTTTCGCGTATAACGACGACGCGCTTATACTGAAAAACATCAGCATGAAAATTAAACAGGGCGAAAAAATAGCTATAGTCGGATATAACGGCGCGGGGAAAAGCACGCTGATAAAACTGATAATGCGCCTTTATGACGCAACAGACGGCGAAATATTATACGGCGGCGTTAATATAAAAGATTATAAAACCGGACAGTACAGAAATTTATTCGGGGCGGTTTTTCAGGATTACCAGTTATTTGCCGCTACGGTAGCCGATAACGTCGCAATGGATACAACGCAAGATTCAGACAAAGAGTTGATACGGTCAAAATTAGGTATGAGCGGATTCACGCCGAAACTTCTTGGGTTTAAAAATGGCGTCAATACTATTTTAACACGTGAATTTGACGACGAGGGCGTCGATTTATCAGGCGGGGAATCGCAGAAAGTGGCGATTGCGCGTATGCTGTATAAAAACAGTCAGGTAATTATAATGGACGAACCGTCGTCCGCGCTTGACCCTGTCGCGGAATATCAGGTAAACAAAACAATAATGGAAGCCGCGACGGGCGAAACTATATTTTTGATTTCGCACAGGTTATCGACAACTATGAACGCAGACAGGATATATATGCTTGAAAACGGGGAGATAATCGAAAGCGGCAGTCATGCGGATTTAATGGACCTGAACGGTAAATATGCCGAAATGTTTATATCGCAGGCTGAAAAATATAAAAATAATATATACGTTGCGTAAAAATTATGGACGTTATTGTTTTTTAATCGCCTCTTTTTGCGTAGATGACTTCTTCATCCATAACCTTCATCGCTTCCTGTTCCAATGTGTACGCCTGATAACGCAGTTCGTTTGCTTCAAGGGCAAGATTGTTAATTTCGGCTTGCGCGTCCGTATCTTTAAGCAATGGTATTTCAACGCTGCCTAAATGCGAAGGTTCCAAAGCATCTACTACTCCACCATAAGTAAATCTCTTTATTAGATATGAGCCATAAGAAGAATTTAAAAAAATGTAAAGATACCCACAGGTTTCAGGCAATCCGATAATTTGCATTAGATTATCGCTAATAGCCCACCCATAAAAATGAGGAGGAGATAAAGCCACAGAACCGAGTGTACCTCGCGCAGGTGTTATTATTGAGTTTTCTTTTATAGATAACCCTGCTTCCAACTGATTCTTATGGGCTTTTATAGATATGTACTTTTCTATATTAGGATTTAATTGAAAAATCTCTTTGCCGCCTAAAAACTTCACCCCTTGCCCCTCGTCAACATACACGCGCTTGAAACGACCGGGCAAGATAATGGCTTTGCTTATTCGGCTATCGCCTACGGTTGTAACTTCAGCAGCGTGTTTTTGCAAATGTTCTTTAATCGCCGCAACGACCGGAACATGATATGAACCATCAAGCCGTCCCGATAATTCTGATAGTTTGACGTTGTAGTTATTAACATCCGAATTATTATCAAATCGTGATGTTTCGAACTCGTGTACAGGAGGTAATTTTAATGCATCTATGAGTAAATCTGTTGCTTTGTCTATCAATTCGTTCGATTCGTCGCGTAACGAAAAAGACCGCATAATAAAGTCGTTGATTTTTATTTTAATCCTGTCAGGAGGGTTCGGTATGGATATGTCGGCAAGATGGTCAGGCTCAATGTGCTGTATCACCGAACCATAGCGATTTGTAGCGAGAATTGTGCTACCTATTTTTGAACGTAAATACGAATATACGAAACCTGCCATGACACCGTTAGGAGTTATCCTAATTACATCATCAGAAAATATAGTGTTTTCGAGAGTTTTCGAAACGATTGTTACATTTCCGATAGTGCCGGAACGCGTTAATAATACATCGCCCAATTTCAAACGCAGTTCAGAAATATCACATTTGGTTAGGGCTGAAATATATTTTTCCGGCTTGGGATAAATATCCGTCATTTGCGAGGGTAAGTAAAACGGCGCGCCGTTTACCGTATCGCTATAAATTCTCTTGAAACGACCGGGATAATATGCTTTATTTAAAATTTGCGGGAGTGGAACGCTTTCCCATTTGCAATTTGTAATTACTTCGCACGCATGTTTGCCGTCCACATCAAAAACGGCGGCTTCCAAACGCTTTTTTGCGTTTATTACGTCAGCGAGCGATACCGTACACCATTTTATATCTTCTTCCTGCGGGAGTTCGGCATAACTCACCGCCATCGGACTTATACCGTATTGATATTCGTTATTTAAAACTAATGAAGAGGCTACCACGCAATCCACTCCTTTTGTTTCCATTGTGCAAAGATTTTTGGCACTTCCGGCGTTTGGTCGTCAATAAGTTTTGTTTTTCGCTCTAACGACAGGGTTGTGTCACCCTCGACAGCATCGCCTACAACCCACATCATAGGGTCTGGCACAAGGATTTCATTCCCTTGATTATCCCGCTTAAAAATTGGATTGCCACGTTTGTCGTGACCAACTTTTTCAAGCATAGCCATAAAAATATTGTAGTCTGCCATATTCCCGCTTTTTTCTTCCCCGTCTTTTTGCCCCTGCGTTTTCTTTTGAAGAATCAAAACAGATGTTTGAGTTCCGTTACGCGGTTGGAATGTATCAGCGTGTAAATCGAGACTGGCGATAATGCGGGTATTAAGTATCAGCCATTCGCGGATATACCCCAATCCCGGAGAACCGAGTATTGAATCCGGTAAAACAATTCCCAAGCGTCCGCCGGGTACAAGCAACTGGATACAGCGTTCAATAAATAATATTTCCGGCGGAACAGAGGACTGCAATCGGGCAGTCTTTGTCCATGTGCCGGTTTTGGCTTTATCTTCCCAGATATATGCAAGGTCAAACTGTTTCAATATATTTTCGTCTTTTATGGGTATCTTGCTCCCAAACGGCGGATTAGTAATAATAACGTCGAAAAATTCAATAGTGGCATGGTTTCTGATAGACGATTTATCTATCCCCAATGCTTCGCTGAGTTTTGATTTGAAGTTGTCCGTCCACTCATGCGGCGGCAAAAGTGAATTTGTTTGAAGTATATTCCCGCTGCCATCGTTGTTCATTACCATATTCATTTTAGTAGCTTTTACAAGGTCAGGATTTATATCAAAACCGAAATAATTTGTCTTTGCCATGTCCGATACTTTGTCTTGAAAAATACGGAGAGTGTTGTTATCCCACGCATCTCTCGTCGTACCTATTTCCTGTGAAAATTCTTTTTCAAGCGCGTTAATGACATGAGTCATAGCGTTAACAAGGAATCCCCCTGTACCGCAAGAGCTGTCCAGCACTTTTTCATTTATAGCAGGATTTATCATTTCCACAACCATCTTCATAATGTTGCGCGGCGTGAAGAATTCGCCACGGTCGCCGCGAAGATTTGCGCCTACAATTTCTTCATAGGCTTTTCCTTTTATGTCGATGTTCGTGTTTAACAGACTGTATTTCTGTAATTCGCTGACAATATAAGCAAGGCTGCGCGAGGCAAGTAATATTTCTTCGCTTGCTTCAAATATCTTCCCCTGTTTTTTCTTCACGCGGGCAAATATCTGTGAAATACGCTTTTTAACGGTCAGCTGTCCGTCAGGGTTATTACGTTCTTTTGATGTGGCATAAAAGTCCAAAGGCGCGGGAATATTGCGTTCGTCCTCAATCTTGCAAAAAATAACTTTTAATAGCTCGAAAAAAGCGGGTTGCTTTTGCAAACCGTCATTAACGTAAATGTGATTATGGCACGTCTTAAAAACAAATAACAAGTTATCGTCAGAAGCATTTTTTAGGCTGGGACGTTTCGGGCGGTCAATATCATCGAGGTTTCCGTCTGCGGAGGGATATCGTTGAAGTCCTCAAATGTGATTTGTCCCTGCTCGTTGACAAATTTACGGTATACTTCTTTTTGCTTCCCGTTTGTCCACATTCCCCACTTACAGTTGGAGCAAGCGGACATATAAGATTTTAACTGTCCGATGCCGTCTTTTACGCTGCTTGGCTCAATGCTTTCTTTTTTGCATTCGATAATAATATGGATATTTTCCTGTTTAAAATCTGAACAGTCTTTGTCAAAAATAACGATGTCTGCGCGTTTTTTACTTGAACCGAGTAGTAAGGTATATTCAATTTTGACTTGTTTAGTTGAATATTTATGTTCGTTAATCAAGCGTTTTTCTATGGTCTGCCGGACATACTCTTCCGGTGTGTCATTGCGGAACTTTCCGTCAACGTAATCGCAGACTTTCCCTTCAGGTATTACGATTACTTTTCTTTCAGGCATTGTCGGCATAATCATTATCCCCCTCAGAAAAATTAGTATTTGAGGTATTCTGCCACTTGTTTGACGATGAGTATTTCATCATTTATAAATTGCACTCCGTTCATAGCTTATAATTTCCCATATTACATCATATCACAATTTTATCGTCAAATCAAGCGTTTTTAATAAATATTTGATTTTAATGCGGATTTAGAGTTTAGGAATTTTTTTGGAAATTTGCTCCTCGAAAAGCTCCATTCTACGGGCGGTTTGAGGTTTTCAGGCACTTTTCGGGCACTTTCAGCCTAAAATGTGGAAAATATTTGAGTAAAAAATGACTGGAAACAGAAAACAAAAAAGCCAGAAAACCCGTAAGTTACCTGACTTTTTCGCCTGGCGGAAGGAGAGGGATTCGAACCCTCGTGAGCTTGCGCTCAAACTGATTTCGAGTCAGCCCCGTTATGACCACTTCGATATCCTTCCGTATTTATTTTCACAAACTATATTTTAACTCTTATTTTTGTTTTTGTCAAGCGTTAAATTTATTTTTTCAAAAAATAATAAAAATCCGTTCAGAAATATATTGACATTTAATTGAATTTGTTGTATAATAATTAATTATAATAAAAAAATCAACAAAAATAAAGTATAACTACAGGAGGGTATATTTATGGCAGAAACAAAATACACGCAATTTGAGAACGCTCAGATTCAATTCGATAAAATGGCTGAAATTCTCGGATTAGACGACGGCATGAAAGCGATTCTGCGCGAGCCTATGAAAGTATTGCAGGTCAGGATTCCCGTAAAAATGGACGACGGCTCAACAAAAGTTTTCACAGGGTTCCGTTCCCGTCACAACGACGCGAGAGGTCCTGCAAAAGGCGGTTTGCGTTTTGACCCGGAAGAAACAATAGACGACGTTAAGGCTCTTTCTATGTGGATGACATGGAAATGCGCTGTTTTAAATATACCGTTAGGCGGAGGAAAAGGCGGAATCGTATGCGACCCGACCGTTCTTTCGCAGGGCGAACAGGAAAGATTATGCCGCGGATTTATCCGTCAGATTTATAACCAGATAGGTCCTAACGTTGACGTTCCCGCCCCTGATATGGGAACTACTGCCCAGCACATGCTCTGGATGCTCGACGAATATGAGACTATCACCGGAGGAAAATATCCCGGCACTATCACAGCCAAGCCTGTAGGAATGGGCGGTTCGCTCGGCAGAGCCGAATCCACGGGATACGGCGTTATCTGGACGCTTGAAGAAGCGTTGAAAGTCACGGGCAGGGATATAACAAAAACAACGGCGTCTATTCAGGGATTTGGAAAAGTCGCTCAGGACATGGCGAAAAAATATGTTGAATTAGGCGGGAAAATCATCGCCGTGGCAAACTTAGACAGCACAGATAAAAAACCTTATACGTTTATAAATAAAAACGGGATTGACATAGAAAAACTTATAAGTATAACCGATTCTCTTTTCTTTATCGACAAGAATAAAGCCGGGGAAACAGGCTGTGAAGTATCAGACGGCAACGCATGGCTGGCGCAGGAAGTTGACATACTTATGCCCGCCGCTTTGGCAAATCAAATCAGACCCGATACTTTTACTTTAATCAAAGACAGCGTGAAATTTATATGCGAGGGGGCGAACGGTCCGACTACTCCCGACTGCGACGAACTCATAAAAAACAAAGGCATATTCATGATACCCGACTTTTTATGCAACGCCGCAGGCGTGACGTGCAGTTATTACGAGCAGGTGCAATGCAACATGAATTATTTCTGGGATAAAGAAGAAGTGCTGACCAAACTGGAACGCGCAATGAAAGACGCTTTTCATACAGTATATAAAATGGCGCAGGAGAAAAATTTATATATGCGCGACGCGGCTTACGTTATCGCAATCAACAGGGTCGCCGAGGCTGTGAAACTCCGCGGCTGGGTGTAAGATAATTAAATATAACATAATCGCATGAACGGACAGATTTTTTTGATTTGTCCGTTCGTCGGGTTAAATTAATATATAACGAGGTATAGAGCATGAACGAAAAAAAGATAATACCGGGTATTGACATTAAAAACGGCAAAGTAGTAAAAAGCGTAAAGTTTTTAAATACAAAAGAAGTAGGAGACGACCCTGTCGCGTTCGCGAAAAAATATTATGACGACGGCGCGGACGAGTTGGCTGTGCTTGATATAATGGCATCTATCGAAGCAAGGCAGACAAGATTCGATATAATCAGCCGGATAAGGGAAACAGTAAAAATACCTATCTCCGTCAGCGGGGGAATCAGAAGTCTGACAGATATAGAGGACGCGTTAAAAGCGGGAGCGTCAAAAGTGGCGGTGAGTACAGCCGCCGTAAAAGATAAAAACATAATAAAAGAAGCCGCCGTAAAATTCGGCAGCGAAAAGATTATATTAGTGGCGGATACCAGAAAGAACAAAAGCGGCAAATATACTGTATATATAAACGGCGGTACAGGCGGGGAAGATACGGGGATTGATTTAATCGACTGGGTAAAAGAAGCCGAACGGCTCGGAGCGGGCGAATTACTGCCGACTTCGTTAGATACCGACGGTGTTAAGAACGGATATGACATAGAATTATATAATCTTATCTGCAATTCTGTAAAAATTCCCGTTACAGCGTCGGGCGGCTGCGGCAAACTTGAGGATTTTTTAGAAATATTCCAAAAAACAAACGTAAGCGCGGCTCTCGCGGCATCGGTTTTTCACTACGGCGAGCTTACGGTAAAACAAGTGAAAGAATATCTGAGCGGACAGGGGATTAATGTTGCGCCTATGAGGGGATAAAATATTTTATTTAGTATTATTTAAGGGGGTATAACTATATGACAAGCAGGCAAGATTTAATAAAAGAGGTTGAAACGCTTCCTTTTGATTTTATAGATGAAGCATATCATTATATTTCATTCTTGAAACAATTAAAAAAACATATTAAAATTGACGATATTACATTGGCAAGCGAACAGTCGCTCGCTAAAGAATGGTTATTGCCGGAGGAGGACGAAGCGTGGGCAGATTTGTAAAAGGCGATATTGTTGTGATGCCGTTCCCGTTCTCCGATTTGAGCGCGTCTAAACGCCGTCCTGCTTTAGTCCTTGCTGAACTAAAAGGAAACGATGTTATTCTATGCCAAATAACAAGCCAAAATATTTATGACGATATGTCTGTGACGATTAATCCAGCTGATATTGAAAACGGCTCGTTAAATAATATAAGTAATGCCAGACCTAATAAACTTTTTACGGCGGACAGTAATATTATTTTATATAAAATAGGTAATCTTAATAAAAATAAATTACAGAAAATCATGGGAAAAACAGTAAGCATGTTCAGTATGATAACTATACGAAAAACCGAAGAAAGCGATATAAATTTAATCATTTCATGCTTAGAAAACAATTCTGATATTTTTATAAGTCAATGCGGTTACGGACCGGGGCGGTTCTTCACTTCACCTATCACAAAAGAACAAATCTCAGAGTTTCAGAAATCACGAAGTGAATGTTCTTTGTTTTTTACGATTTTGAATTATGATATTATTATAGGCTCCGTTGAATTGATAATTAATAAAGATGAAGAAAAATGCAGTATTGCAAGATTTTTGATTTATGACGATTACAGATTTAAAGGTTATGGAACACAGTTTTTAAAAATAATTACGGAGTATGTTTTTGCCGGATTAAATTTTAAAAAAATAACTCTCGGAGTTTTTGATTTTAACGAAAGCGCGTTAAAATGCTATAAAAAAGCAGGGTTTTTTGAAGTAAACAGAATCAAAATGGAAACGGTCGGAGCGCAGGAACATAAAGACTGGATTAGAATTGATATGGAACTGATAAAATAACAAGAAATAAAGAAACAGGAGGGACGCGTCATGTATCGCATTGGGTTTGACAACGAAAAATATCTGAAAATGCAATCGGAATACATAAACGAACGAATCGACAAATTCGGCAATAAGCTGTATCTTGAATTTGGCGGCAAACTCTTTGACGATTTTCACGCTTCAAGAGTTCTTCCGGGTTTTGCCCCCAACAGTAAAATACAAATGCTCAAACAGCTTTCAGACAAGGCTGAAATAGTTTTGGTTATCAACGCGGCAGATATTGAGAGAAATAAAATACTCGGCGACCACGGCATAACTTACGACGAGGATATATTAAGGCTGATTGATTTATTCAGAAAAGAAGGACTGTACGTCGGGAGCGTCGTCATAACGCAGTTCTCAGAACAGCAGCAGTCCGCAAGCCGGTTCAAGCGGCGTCTCGAACAGCTTGAAATTACCGTTTATCTGCATTATACAATCGCGGACTATCCGAATAATATCCCATTGATTGTAAGCGACGAAGGCTTTGGCAAAAACGATTATATTCATACGACAAGACCGCTTGTTATAGTAAACGCCCCGGGAGCGTCAAGCGGGAAAATGGCGACATGCCTGTCTCAGCTTTATCATGAATATAAACGCGGGGTTAAAGCCGGATACGCGAAGTTCGAGACCTTTCCCGTCTGGAATCTCCCTTTAAGACACCCTGTAAACTTAGCGTATGAAGCCGCCACGACAAACGTCGGGGACATAAATCTTATCGACCCGTTTCACATGGAAGCCTATAACACTACAGCTATCACTTATAACCGCGACGTTGAGGGATTTACTATACTGAGCGCGATTTTTAAAGAGATATGGGGTGATTCCCCGTATAAATCCCCTACGGATATGGGAGTAAACGTAATATGTTCCTGCATAAGCGACGACGAAGTCTGTCAGGAAGCGGCAAATCAGGAAATTATCAGAAGATATTATAACGCATTATGCGAAGACAGGACGCACGGCGGCGTAAAACCGGAGATTCAAAAACTGGAATTATTGATGAAAACCGCCGGAGTTTCGGCGAATAGCCGTAAAGTAGTCCCGAACGCGCTTGAAAAAGCCGAGATAAGCCAATGCCCAAGCATGGCTATAGAGCTTGCGGACGGCAAAATTATCACGGGACGGACAAGCCCGTTGCTTGGAGCGGCTTCGGCGGCTTTATTAAACACTTTAAAAGTTTTAGCCAATATCAACGACGATGTTAAACTTATTTCTCCGAGCATGATAGAACCTATACAAAAACTAAAAATCGACTTTCTGGGAAATAACAATCCCCGTCTGCATACCGACGAAGTTTTGATAGCTTTGTCGATATGCACAGCTACGAATCCAATCGCCGAAATGGTGCTTGAACAGTTGCCCAAACTCAAAAACGGTGAGGCTCATTCGACCGTGATATTATCCCAGACAGATATAAACGTTTTAAAAAAACTCGGTATCAACGTAACATGCGAGCCTATATATAACAATAAAAAATTATATCACCGATAAAATCGTATTAATCCACAGATACAAGCGTTACGACAGACGCCGCAGGGACTATTACCGCGTCGTTTATATCGACTGTGTTGTCATACCTGCAATTATCGACATCGGATGCAGTCGTGATATAATAATTATATTTGTCAGGTAATCCGGACGCGTTTATATTTACCGCGTAATCCGAGCCTTTGGGATTGACTAATTCTATAACAATACTCCCGTCGGGATTTTTAAATACCGAAACAGCTAAATCAGACTGGTTTACTGACGCATCGAGCCTTATTGCTCCGGGTCTGATAAACTTATAAAAATGCTTTAACACAGAATACAGATTCCCCGTTTTTAAATCAAGCGGGATAAATTCCCCCGAACCATGATACAGCCAGCCCGCGACATTCCCGTATATCAAATCGTTTTGTATATCTGCCGCAAGTTCAATAGCTCCCCTGTCGGTTGAAATCCATGAATCGTTATATCCCTGTTCTTTTGACATCCAATTAGTTTTACCCTCAGCCTGCGATGTAAAACTGTCGTTGAAACGTCCCCAGTCAACTTTATTTCCGGTGCTGTTTGAGCTGAAAATATCAATATTTTCAAGAGCCTCGTCGTCCCTTAATATAATCTCAAGATAACGGCACGGATTCCAGTCAAACGCAAGCTCAAACATCAACGGCGCACTGGGTCCGACTATTTTTATTTCCGGATATTTTTCTTTTATTTTAGGCACGGTATTTTTTAATAATTCTGTGTACCATAAGGGCATATAATTCGCGGAACTCTGGAAATCATGGTCGAATATCGGCTCGTATTGCAGGCATAACGCGTAAACTTCCACTCCGATTTCCCTGTATTGTCTTATTGTCCCGATGAGCCAGTCAGAAAATTCTTCGTATTTTTCCGGGTCGAGAGTGCCTTTCGAGAGACTGTCCCACGGGGCAGTCCTGTCCGAACCCAGCCCGAACCAGTAATCGCCCGCGTCAACTTTCATTTCGACCGGAGGGGATAAAACAGTCAATGCGGCGCGTAGCGGCGAGCCTGTCCGATTTTTTGTTTCATCGGCAAGTTCTTTTATTTTGACTTTCTGCGATTCCCATGAATCTTTCGGGTCGATAAAATTATGCCATAAAGATAATCCCAAATCGTTCACAACCAAGTCAACCCAGTCTTTGCCGCCGTCAACCCCGATAAACCCGAAGCCGTCGATTGTCTGATATGTCGTTTTGTCATCTATATTCAATTCCGCGCCTTTAAGCTCAACCGGGATTATTCTCATAAAAAATTCGCCGGTCACGGATTCAAGCTCTCCTTTTGATAATTTAACCGTAAATATATACGAGCCGTCCGAATCGCTTTCGGGGCTTTGATACGAAACCGTGTCTATCTCAAATTTCACGCCTGTCAGAACTTTCTGGCTTACGAGATTCGCGGCTTCTTTTTTTGCGGCGTTTTCGTTTGAGGCGTATACGCCGCTTATTTCAAAATTCGCGTTTTCCAAAATAGTTCCGGACGTAGTTACGTCTTTGTTGTTTTTTATTTCTGTGCTTAAAGGACCGGGAGCGTCTTCTTTATAACTGCCGTTTACGAGAGTGACGACAGATTTTGCGGGGATTATTATTTCGCCGCCTGCGTCTTTTAACAATTTGCAGTCTATATTTTTTTCTCCGGTCGTTATGTAATAATTATATAATTCGGGTATTCCCTGCCCTGTTATATTTACAGAATAATTTATATCGTCGTTATTTACAAAAACTATAACTGTATTGTCGAGTTCTTTATTTTGATACGCCGTGACTATTAATCCGGTATCTTCGTCGGATAATACGCCGTCGATTCTTACAGAATCCGGTCTTATAAACCTGTAAAACTGTTTTGAGACTTCGAATTTTTTGCCTGTTTTCCCGTGACCGTACATGAAAGCTTCATGATTTTCGTTTGGGCTTTCGGGTTCTGCTCCCGACCACCACAGCCAAGCCGCAACGTCGCCGTATCTGAGAGCAGCCTGTATCCCTACCGCAAGCTCAAGTGCGCCGGATTTTCCGTTCTCGGGGTCCCAATCGTCAACATATCCCGACGTTTCGGTCATCCAGTTTGGTTTCATGCCGTATTTCGTTTTTTCCTGTTCCCAGAGTTTTTTATGGCTGCCGGGAGCGGTCGCCTGAACGCCGTCCAAATAGCCGTGAGTGGCGAACCTGTCGAGATTGTCCAACGCTTCGGGATTTCCCGCTATTTCACGGTTATACAAAAATTTATCCCACCATGACTGGTCGGGAGCCTGAAAATCAAGCATACATTCAGACCCGAATATTATTATATCGGGGTAAGACTGTTTTACTAACGGGACAACGTTGTTAAGAAGTTCGACATACCATTCGGCAGTATAGACGCATGACCCGTAAGACTGCCTGAATCCCGGTTCGTTTTGCAAACTCAAAGCGTAAATATCAATTCCGATAAATTTATACATATCGAGCGCGCTTATAAGCCAGTCCGCGTAATCTGAATACATATCAGGGTTAAGCGTTCCGCCGTTTTCAGGTATCAGATGCGGGATTTTTTTGTTGCGTTCGGCGTTCAACTGGTCGAGGGAATAACTGTTTGAATCTTCGGGAATCTGTACTTTAAATTCACCGGGGGGAGACCATACTGTCAGTATGACTTTCAACGGCACTCCGGACGCGTCGGCTTTTTCTTTTAAAGCGATAGCGTTGTCCCTGCGTTCGTTCCAGTTATAATCCGCGGGGATATTCGACGCAATATCTAATCGCCACATAGAAAGCCCAAGTTCGTCTATTACTCTATTCGTCCAGTTATTGTCCGTGCTGTCGATACCGTGTGCGAACCCGAAACCTTCTATCGTTTGGTAAGTCACAGATTTATCCAGCGATAAAGTCAGAGGCGAAACGTCGGTGATTTTATCTAATACAGACCGGACAACCGCCGAATCGTCAGTATCTTCATCAGGTTCTTCCGTGTCAGCGTCAGTACCTTTATCAATATCAATATTGACAGAAGTATCTGTGCCTGAATCCATATCCGGTTCTTTTGTATCGTCGTCGGTGCATGAATTCAAGATAATAATAGCCGTCGATATTATAATCAAAAACAACGTTAAGCATATTTTTTTTAATTTCATTTTGATAATCCCCGCTTTATTTTTATATAATTTATCAATTATACTACCATAATTTAATTTAAGTATTTTGAAAAAATTTTAAATTTTTTTATTGATTTTTCACGGATATTGTGTTATAATTAAAAATAATTTATATTTTAATGTAAATTTGAAGTAACAAACATGCAAATTTATTGTAAAATATCGGCAAAAAAACCAAAATTTTAATAATATTTAATAAGGAGTGTACCAAATGTTTAAGAAAACGAAAAAAATTATCGCGCTGTTCATTTGCATTCTGATGATTCTGCCGGTGATTGCCTCATGCGGCGCGGGCGGCGTCTGGAGAGGTCAGTCCGAAGGGACCGTCGTCGTAGCTTCCACGGAGTTCAACGAAGTGTTCAGCCCCGTATTCTACACTACGGCTTACGACGGAAATATCGCGGGTCTTGTACATACCGCCACTTACAAGCTTGACCGCAACGCCGGGCTTACGGATTTGGCGTGCAAATATCAGGCTCCCAAAGAATTTAAAGGCGACGACGGGGAAACATGGGTAAAATATACATATACCCTCAAAGACAATGTGAATTTCTCAGACGGCACACCCGTGACCGCAGACGATATAATTTTTACCTATAAGCTCTATCTCGACCCTGCATACGACGGATTATCGACTTTATTTACCCTGCCTATACTCGGACTTAAAGAATATCGTTACGACGACCCGGATTACGCGGCTGTTGACAAAAGAATAAACGACGAAGCCGACGTTAAAGTAAACGACCCCGAATGGATGCTGCAATGGCTCGTTGACACGTACGGTCCGTTAGGCTACACGGCTGAAGACCTTGCTCCCTATGTTGACGACGAAGAAGATAAGGCAGACGCTAAAAACGAAGTAGTAAAAGAACTCATGGCTGAATATATCGAAACCAAACTCGCGGGCGGCGTTTCCGTCCCCGATATTTCAGGCATAAAGAAAGTGAACAACAAAACCGTCGAAGTAACGCTGACAGGCGTAGACCCGACGGCTGAACTGAGCCTGGCGATTTCGATTATACCCGAACATTATTACGGCAAAGATTATAAGAAAGGCGACCTGACCGGAGTGAAAAAACTTAACGGCAAGCCTATGGGCGCAGGTCCGTATATGTTCGAGTCTTTTGAAAACAACGTCGTTTCGCTGATTGCGAACCCCGAATATTTTGAAGGAACGCCGAGAATCGAAAGGCTTGTTTATCAGGTTACGGACACCGACAACAGATTTGAAGTCGTGGAAAACGGCGACGCTGATATTTCCGACCCGCCGGCAAGCCCGGAAATGGTGCAGAGGGCTAAAGACGCCGGACTGCATTATGAGCTTATAGACAACAACGGCTACGGTTATATCGGCATAAACTCGGACAGAGTGCCGGATAAAAACGTCCGCAAAGCTCTTATGCACCTCATGAACAGAGGTCCCGCAGTCGAAGCCGCTTACGGGGAACTCGCCGAAATCATCGAACGCCCCATGAGCAAAGTTTCGTGGGCTTATCCGACAAAAGCGACCGAATACTACGGTTACGATAAAGACAAGGCCCTCGATTATTTCAAAGCTGCCGGATATACCCAGGACGGAGGCAAACTTGTGAAGAACGGCGAACAGTTCTCAATCGAGCTGTGGCTGTCTTCTTCCGACCACCCCGTTGTCCCGGTATTTACCCAGATGAAAACCGACCTTGAAAGTTTAGGCGCGGTGTGCAATATCATATCGACGGACTGGGGCGTATATAACGAAAACTACAGAGCGGGTCTGATAGACATATGGGCTGCGGCTTGGGGCGGCGGCGTTGACCCCGACATGTACCAGATATATAATTCGAGTCAGGTTGAAAGCGGCAACAATCCGTATCATATTAGAAATTCCGAGCTTGATAAATTAATAGAAGACGGGGTTGCGACGGTAGATAAAGCCAAGAGGGCTGAAATATACGCCAAAGCCCTTGACATAGTTATGGAAGAAGCCTGTGAAATGCCGTTCTATCAGAGAAAGAATATGTATCTGATACAGCAGGAAAACGTTGATATAGAATCCCTGCCGGACGATATGACGCCTTATTATGAATGGGACGCCGAAATAGAGAAGTTAAGGACGGTCGCTCAGGCTGAAGCTGAATAATTATTAAAATAATAATAACGTAGGGGTCGGCTTCCATGCCGACCCGTTACCCCTTATTGCGGGCGGGCATGGAAACCCGCCCCTACGGGTAAAAATCCAATTCACATTTGTATAAAAATATATAAATAAGGTTAGTGTAAAAATTTATGAGACAGTTTATAATACGAAGAATTTTAATATCTGTTTTAATATTGTTCGGTATTTCTGTTATGCTGTACATACTTGTCCGTTCAATGCCCGGCAACTATGTGGACAGCATGCTGGCAGAGAGGCGGGATACCACTCCCGAACAGGTCGAACGGCTGAAGCAGCTTTACGGGCTGAATACCGGGATTGTTGAGGGCTATTTAAAATGGGTTTCAAACGCGGTGCGCGGAGATTTCGGAATGTCGTTCGCGTTCCAGAAGCCGGTCACGGAAGTGATAGCCTCAAAAATGTGGGTATCGTTCTGGCTCGCGTTTATAGCTTTTATTTTTGAACTGATAATAGCGATACCATTGGGGATTATCTCCGCTACAAAACAATATTCGAAACTGGATTACGGGGTTACGGTTTTCGCTTTGATAGGAATATCGCTGCCGTCGTTTTTCTTTGCGGCTCTGCTCCAGAGGGTTTTAGCCATACAGTTTGGGTTGTTCCCTATTCAGGGAATGATTACGGCAAGATATAAGCTTACCGGAATAGATTTAATTATGGACATGGCGCATCACTACGTCCTGCCGGTTATAGTCCTCACGGTTCTGAGCGTGGGAGGGCTGATGAGATACAGCAGAACAAATATGCTGGAAGTTATAAATTCGGATTATATAAGAACGGCAAGAGCAAAGGGTCTTCCCGAAAGAACGGTAATATACAAGCACGCTTTCAGAAATACGCTGATACCGATAGTGACAATGATAGGCGGCGCATTGCCGGGACTGTTTTCGGGGGCTATAATTACGGAAAGGATATTCGCTATCGACGGGTTGGGATATACCGCGTGGAACGCGTATACGAAAAGCGATATACCGTTTTTGATGGGGTTTATCATGTTTATATCGGTGCTGACTTTGATAGGGACTCTTTTGTCCGATATTTTATACGCGGTAGTCGATCCGAGAGTGAGGTATAATTAAAATGACAGAAAAAATAGAATCAGCTCAGCAACCGGAACAGGAAAACCTGAGCGAAAAAATAATAACTCCGGGGCAACTCGTTTTAAAAAGATTTTTAAGGAATAAACTGGCGATAATCGGGATATTTATACTCGTATTTATGGCGATTTTCTGTTATATAGGTCCGTTTTTCTGCCCTTACGGCGAGTATGAGCTGTTTTACATAAACAAAGCGACAAACGAAGAATATTCTTCAAACGATATATCAAATATGCCGTCAAACGTGACGGTAAACTCTAAAGAGCCCCCGTCGCGGAGGCACTTGCTGGGCACAAATCAGGACGGTCAGGACGTGTTCACCCGTCTTATGATAGGCGGGCGGGTATCGCTGATGATAGGTTTTATATGCGTGGGAATAGAGCTCACGCTGGGAATAATATTAGGCGGGCTTGCGGGATATTACGGGAAATGGATAGATACGGCTATAATGCGTTTCGTGGAGGTTTTTTTCTGTATTCCGGACCTTCCCATGATTCTGATACTGAGCGCGGTGCTTCTGCAATTCGGATTTCCGAGCGATAAGAAAATATATATCCTGATGCTGATAATCGGGGTATTAGGCTGGGCAGGTCCGGCAAGGTTTATCAGAGGGCAGATACTCTCCCTTCGCGAGCAGGAATTTATGGTCGCGGCGGAAGCCGTGGGGCTGAAAGCCCGGCACAGAATATTCAGGCATCTTATTCCGAACGTTATCCCGCAGATTATCGTTATGGCGACTTTGGGAATAGGCGGCATTATATTATATGAATCGGCTTTGTCGTTTCTTGGGATAGGCGTGCCTCTGCCGTATGCGTCGTGGGGGAACATGGTCGGAGTGGTTACCAACAAGAGCGTTTTGACAAATCAGCCGTTTATGTGGGTTCCGCCGGGGCTTTGCATACTATTGACCGTTTTGGCGTTCAATTTTATAGGCGACGGACTGAGGGACGCCCTTGACCCGAAGATGAAAAGATAAGAATTTTCAGTAAAACACCCGTCACGCGGACTGAACGCATGATTGCAAAACCAATATAATATCTCGCGCGCCACCCTCTTTACGAAAGAGGGCTTTAGCAAAAATTCTTATGCCTGCAATAAATATAATTACAGATAATTATAAAGGATTTTTTATGGATAAAACAAAAAAAGCCTCACGCTCGGAATTGAAAACAATTTCAAAGAACAGCGACAGGCAGATAAAGAAATATCAAAAACTGAACAAAAGAAAAAATATCCCCGAAAGCGAATATCTGACGAAAATGCGGGACGAAAATAATCTCGTGGAGTTTGATAACGTATGCACATGGTTTTTTACGGACGTGGGAACGGCGAGAGCCGTTGACGGCGTAAGTTTCGATATTCCGAAAGGCAAGACGATTGGAATTGTCGGCGAATCCGGCTGCGGTAAAAGCGTCACGAGTTTATCGCTTATGCGGCTTGTGCACGCTCCGACGGGTCAAATAGTAAGCGGGGAAATAAGATACGACAACGGTGAAAGAACTGTTGATATTACAAAACTGCCGATAAAAGAAATGCAAAAAATTCGAGGCAAAGAAATAGGCATGATATTTCAGGAGCCTATGACTTCGCTCAATCCGGTATTTACGGCGGGAATGCAAATCGACGAGGCGATAAAATTACATAATCCCCAGATGAAAAAAGCAGATATAAAAAAACGTACTGTTGAAATGCTTGATTTAGTCGGGATAGCCAGCCCCGAAAGAATATATAAGGCTTATCCGCATGAATTGTCAGGGGGAATGCGGCAAAGGGTCATGATTGCCATGACGCTTGCATGCGACCCTAAGCTTATTATCGCGGACGAACCAACGACCGCCCTTGACGTTACTATTCAGGCGCAGATACTCGATTTATTGCGAGAACTTAAAGATAAAATAAACGCGTCAATCATGCTTATAACGCACGATTTGGGTGTGGTCGCCGAAATGGCTGATTATGTCGCGGTCATGTATGCCGGAAGAATCATAGAAAAAGGCACGGTCGAAGATATATTTTTACATCCGGCGCACCCTTATACGATAGGACTGATGGGAAGCAAACCCGTCGTCGGTCAGGACGTGGAGAAATTATATTCTATTCCGGGGAATGTGCCAAATCCCATAGATTTGCCTGACAACTGCCATTTCAGGGAAAGATGCGACAAATGTCCGGATAAAGATAATTCAGAAAAATGCGGCGGGGTATATCCTCCGATGATAAAACTATCCGATACGCATTATTCTGCGTGTTATCTGCATGAAAACGAAGATAACAATAATAATATTACTGATATTACTGATGATAATACGGAGGATTTGACGAAATGACCGGAAATATAAATACAGATAATATAGATAATATACTGGAAGTTAAAGATTTAGTAAAACATTTCCCGATAAAAACGGGGGTTTTTAAACACGAAGTCGGGCAGGTCAAAGCCGTTGACGGAGTATCGTTCTCTATTCCGAGAGGCAAAACTATGGGGCTTGTCGGGGAATCCGGCTGCGGCAAGACGACTATCGGGAGAACTGTTCTAAGGCTTTACGAACCCACTTCGGGAAGCGTGACGTTTGACGGCATGGATATACTGAAAGTCCCGAAAGGCAAATTCAGGATAATGCGCCCGAAGATGCAGATAATCTTTCAGGACCCGTACAGTTCTTTGTCCCCGAGGATGCCTGTCGGCGAGATAATCGGCGAAGCGGTCAAAGAACATAAGATAGTCCCGAAAGAACAGCACAGGGAATATATTTTACACATCATGGATCTGTGCGGTTTGCAAAAACATCATATCGACCGTTACCCGCATGAATTTTCAGGGGGACAGAGACAAAGAATATGCATAGCCAGGGCATTGGCTTTAAAGCCTGAGTTTGTCATCGCTGACGAGCCGGTTTCAGCCCTTGACGTGTCTATACAGGCGCAGATTATAAATTTACTAAAAGATTTGCAAGAATCGCAAAAACTGACGTATTTGTTTATATCTCATGATTTGTCGGTGGTCGAACATATATCTGATAATGTGTGCGTTATGTATTTAGGCTCGGTCGTCGAGATAGCGGACAGGCGCAAATTATTCAATAATCCGTTGCATCCGTATACTAAAGCGTTGTTCTCTGCCGTTCCCGTACCTAACCCGCAGGTAAAAATGAACCGGATCATATTGCAGGGGGACATACCAAGCCCCGCAAATCCGCCGAAAGGCTGTAAATTCCACACGAGATGCCCCGAATGCATGGAAATATGCAAGCAGGAAGTACCTGTTTTAAAAAGTTACGGCGACGGCGGCGACCATGAAGTCGCGTGCCATAAAATCTAACGCAAAATTTTTAATTTAAGTGTTGACAAAAAAATAATACTGTGTTATAATTTATGCGGTTATACAACTGACGGAAGCGGAATAAACCGCATGAAGTATAACATAAAATCAAGCCGACCGTCTGGGCATATTAAAAATCCCGGATATTCGGCTATTATTATTTGATATATTAAAATAAATAATAATATAAATACAGAAGGGATAATTAATATATTTTTTTATTAATTATTAAAAGGAGAAGTAAGTTATGAATTATGTAGAAAAAAATCTTGAATTTTTAAGGTCGTCCGACCCGGAGCTTGCGGGCTACGTAGGAAATGAACTCAAACGCCAGAGGCGCAATATCGAACTTATAGCGTCTGAAAATTTCGTCTCGCCCGCAGTTCTTGCGGCTGCCGCGACAGTCCTGACAAACAAATACGCCGAGGGTTATCCCGGAAGAAGATATTACGGGGGGTGCGAATGCGTGGACGAAGCCGAGACCCTGGCGATAGACAGGGCAAACAGGCTTTTCGGTTCGAATTTCGCAAATGTTCAGCCGCATAGCGGGGCGCAGGCAAATACGGCAGTTTATTTCGCTCTTTTGGAGCATGGAGATACGGTTTTGGGCATGAGTCTTGCAAACGGGGGGCATCTTACTCACGGCAGCCCGGTAAATATATCGGGTAAAAATTATAATTTTGTCTCTTACGGGGTAGAGGACGACACGCACGTAATAAATTATGATAAAGTCGAAGAACTTGCAATGGAGCATAAACCTAAAT
>Ga0082212_10001850_pt1 | contig 31221 bp, 23 predicted proteins | sample TergutNt197P3_FD_71548 | JGI IMG/M metagenome (GOLD analysis project Ga0082212, IMG submission 71548) | Neocapritermes taracua P3 segment gut microbial communities from Petit-Saut dam, French Guiana - Nt197 P3 | ecosystem: Host-associated > Arthropoda: Insects > Digestive system > Gut ...
CTATTTCTTTTACAATCAGCTGCAAAGATACTTATTTCAATAGAATTTTCAAAAGAATTATGCCTCTTTTTTACCTATGAAATTGTTATAATGATATATGACTGATAGATAGATGAAAAAAAATTGTCTATTACAAAAATTTGTATTTACTTTGCAGCGTATAATATGATTTTTCCAATGGAGCTAACCGGGGATTTCTATCCTTTGGCAAAGTCGAAAAGTAATAAAAGAGTTTTTAGAAGTCCCCTATAATTGCGCTAAGAAGTCGTATATATTAGGGAAGCGGCAGCAACGACGTCTACCTATTTATTTATCAAATTTTCAGAATTATTACTAAATTTAAAATATTAAATATTAAGAAATTATGAAACGCAGGAATTTTATTGCAGCTACGCTTGCTCTTCCATCGGGTGTAGCAATGTCGGGTATTAACGACACATTCAGACAGATTTTACCCACTGTCAACGAAAAGAAGAGATTTCAAAGTATTAAAACAAATGTGTTGGTAGTCGGAGGTGGACCGGCAGGGATAGGTGCAGCAATAGCTGCCTCAAAAATGGGAGCGGAAACCCTTCTGATTGAAGGTTACGGTTTTTTTGGCGGCATAGCATCCCAAAGTCTTGGGATGGTTATAAATCAGATGCGCCCCAACGGCGAGCCCAGAGGTAATATACATGAGTTGTTGTATGAAAAACTCCACAGATACGGCGATCAGGCTGTCAGAATCAGCACACATCAGTTTTTAGTAAACGTTGAATACCTGAAAGTCGCCATCATGGACGCTTTGGAAGAAGTCAACTGTAAATATTTAGTGCATCTGAAAGCAGTTGACTCCATTACAGAAGGCAACCGTATAAAAGGGGTTGTCGTTACAACCAAATCAGGTCTTATGGATATATACGCCGATGTAGTAGTGGACTGCACGGGAGACGCCGATATTACTTACTTCTCCGGAGCAACCACTATGAGCGAAACGGGCAATCTTTCTCCGCAAACATTACTGCTGAACGTGAGTAATATCAACGGTTATACCTCGGCTGACATGAGAGGCGTTCCCGAACAAGCAAGGCAGAAATTCCCTCTTATACCTGAATCGTGGGGTCTTGGAAGGGTTTCAAACTGCCATCATTTCGTTATCAACCATGCGGGAACAAAAGATATGGGCAACTTCGATATAACCGACCCGTTCCAATTCTCGGAAGCCGAATGTAAAAGCCGGCGGCAGGTAATCCAAATGACCGAAGCTATGCGGAATTACGGTGGAGGCGTACTGAAAGATTGCGAAATAGTGGGAGCTTCAACCCAAATCGGAGTCAGAGAAACACGACGGATAAAAGGTGGTTACATAATCACCGAAGAGGATGCAATCGAAGGAAGAAAATTCGACGATGTCATTGCCTGGCGTAGCGGTTGGCTTGACGTTGGTTTTACCAGGCTAAGCGAAATGAAGATACACCAGGTGCCTTACCGTTCACTTGTACCGGAGGAAATGGAAGGGCTGCTTGCCGCAGGCAGATGCATATCTGCCACTCACATCGGAGCTTCATCCGGAAAAAGCATGGGCAATTGCATCGCAACAGGTCATGCCGCAGGAATTGCAGCAGCCCTCGCCTCTAAAACAGGCAAAACACCTCGTGAAATCAGCGTAACTGAAATACAAAAAATACTTACTAATGACGGGGTCGACCTTACAAAGGGTGGTGAAACTCAGAGTAAAACTATGGCTACATGACTGATGTTTAATGTTATATGGAAGTTTTTGCTTGCAGTTCATCTGTGGATTTGTTAGAATATGTTTTATAACATATATTTTTTTTGAAAAAATTTTCAAAAAAAATTGCATAGTTCATTAATTTTTACAAATCTTTGCAACATGATTGATAGTTTTGTAAAATGAAGAGCGATACAAACAGATACAGAAAGGCATACTGCCGATACATAATTTACATGCTTTTTATACTTTTTTCCTGCAAAGAAGGGAAGAGAAAGCAAAGAATCAAGCAGGTGGTACCTGAATGGATCGGGAAAGAAATCCTGTTTCCAAGTTGTTTACCATGCCGGTCACTGGGCAGTGATACTGATTGCATCAATCTTACTATCCTCAATTTTAAAATTGTGCTATATATCAATTCATTGCGTTGCAGAAGTTGTCGGTTGAGATTAACTGAATGGAAAAAGATTATTACGGAAACCGATTCTTTATTTTCGGATGAGGTGGATTTTTCATTTTACGTTCAACCCCAAAAGAGAGATGAAAGATTTTTGGAAACCATGTTCAGACAAAACGTGTCTCGACATCCTGTATTTATTGATACGCCAAACATAATTTACAGAATCAATAAATTCCCTTATCAAACAGAATATCAATGTTTAATGCGTAAAATAACCAATAATGTATTAATGATTGACAATCCGTCTCTAAACACGAGGATTTGGCAATTTTATAAACGGTATATTTCAGAAAGAAACAAGAAACTAATAACAGGAAAGAAAGAGGATTGTATTGGGCTTTCAAAAATTAATTCACTTTCTACAATGTTCACATCAATATTAATTTATTAAAGAAAGGAGATAATTAAAAAACAGAACTACATTTATAATTTTTATGCAAAACTGCGAATTGAGTAAAAAGGCATAGGAGAAGGAAAACCCAAAACCTTTTAGCTTTAATTTAGTATTGATTAAAGTTTTTAAAGCCGTTAGGTAATTACCAAAAAAAAAATTATGGTTGAATTATTTAAAAATTAAGATTATGAATACAAAATTTATCAAAAAAATGATTTTAGGATTTGCCGTGTTGGCAATTACAGGAATGGCTGTATTTAATTTGAATGTAAACTTAAGAACCGGATTATCTGATATTGCTTTAGCTAATATTGAAGCATTAGCACGGAATGAAGGAAGTGGAAACACAAATACTTATGAGTGTATTCTGTATTGCATGCCTAGTCTTTATTATGATTGTATTGTTGAAGTCAATAATTCCGGTACATGGGAAATCTATTTGACTTGTACATGGGCTAGGAACTAAAATACATTATTAATTGAGATACAATTACTAAACGAAGTATTGTATCTCTTTTTTCTTTAACTTAGAATTCTCATTATATGAACAAGATAGCAATAATTTACACACTTCTGGGTCTAAGTCTTTTATTTTCTCATCTCTTGTCTCAAGATGCAAATATAAATTTCAGGACCAAATCTGTTCCACATGGCGATATATCTTCTATACCGACTCCTTCTGATAAAAGTGAAAAAATTAAGCATACAATAAAAATAGAAAAAGATTCCGTTTTTTATTCGTTAATGGCGCACATAATTGAAAAAGGTATTATAGACGAAAATATCCCTGGCACCTTAGTATCAAAAACAAAAGTATTCAAAAAGAATGAGGTTAAATTCGAAATGACTCCAGATATATCCAATCCCATCAAGATGACATTATTTACATACTTTCCAAATGGTGTAATATCATATAGATACCTTTATGGCGACGAAAACAAGCAAATTAAATACAAAAAATTCGAATCAGCAGATCAATCTAAATATAATCAAATACCGCTGCTTTTGTGCTATTTGGATGATAAGCAGAATAATATTGAACAATTATTAGCAACTTATTTGAATGATAATCTTATTACCATAACCACATATGACGAAATACGAGAGAAAATCCTGAAACATATTGAAAGATGTCTCTTTATTTATTATACATTAACCGATAACTAAATATGAAGCAATATTTTATAATCAATCTATGTTTTCTGGTAATTTGGTGCACCTCATGTCATAATACGGCAAAATATGATAACGCCGTTTTGTTTTTCTTTGAAGATTTTAAAACAACCACAAGACTAAATGCTGCTACCATTGAATTTGATGAACCAATAATGTTGCCTTTGTTTCTTGTTAAGTCTGATTCGCTTTTGATTGTAAATAACATTAAATCAAATAATATGTTGTATATTTACAATGTTAATTCAATGAAAAAAGTTGGAGAATTTATTTCTTGGGGAAGCGGCCCCAATGATTTATTAAGAATAAAAAATATGCAATTAGTTGACTCAGATTTATATGTCACTGATAATTTAAAAAAAGTCATTTACAAATATAATGTAAATGACTTTCATACATTAACAGACAATATTGTTCCCACCCAAAAAGTTATAATAAAAAATGATTTGTTTTTAAATTTAGCTTATACAGATAATGGTTATGTATCAACAGCAATGAATCCTGATAATAAAAGGCTTGTTTTTTATAACTCAAGAGGAGAACAAGAATTTTCGGCAGGGGAATATCCTTATTTTGGTGAGAAACTTAATTCTAGAGCAATTTTGGACGGATTCAATTCTTTTATTGCCGTTGGCCATCAATGTAAACGGATTTATTTATTTGGAATGAATACCGATTTGATTGAAATATATGATTTTCAAGGAATGTTAATAAAAAGAATCCATGGACCGGAACAGCTATTCCCTCAAGTTAAAGAAATTCTATCAAATGACGGTAGAAGAATATCAACTTCAAAGTCTAAATGTGCATTTTTTTGTCCTATAATTGTAGATAATGAAATCTTTGTAGCCTATTCAGGAAAACCTCAAGAAATCAATAATGAAGTCGCAACAATTCAACATATTTTTGTTTTTGATATGGATTGTAATCCGATTCGCAGATATGAATTATCGAAACCAATCGTTTCATTTACAGTAGATACTGAAATGAAAAATATATACGCTACAAGCAACATTCCCGAGTATCACATGGTTCTTTTCGAATTGTGTGAGGCTCCAAATTAATTTTATTTTCCATATCTATTCACCTAATTCCAAAACAAGTGTGGCAAATAATTAATGTGAATTGAATCATATAATCGTCTGTTATCACTAAACGGTTCAGTACATAGTTAGCAAATTAGACTCGAAGGTCATTTTAATGGATTTTGTGGATAAAGACAATAATGTATTTATGTTAGCGTACTTTAAATAAAATTTGCAACGGACGACAATTGACGATTTTCTTTTACGATAGATGTAAAAGACAAATGGAACAAGATACTCAACGCGAAAAAAAATGGAAAATCCAAAGATTATGGCATACCATCCTCATTCGCAAATTACGATGTACGGCAAATTAAAATGCATTTTTTTTCTTTTTTTTTGGTAATTAAACAATAATTAATATCTTTGTGGCAATTTTTTAGATTTTTTCACTGAACATTTAAAACAAAACGATTATGGGACCATAAACAAACTTTTTAAAAAATCAATAAACAAGGCTGAACGATACAGCTGTATCTGCCGGATTTATTCTTGTAAATCAACATTTAAGCTATTTACTATTTTTTATAAATTAATTACAAAAGTATGAAAAAAAAACAAATTTTATCTTTAAAAAACCTAAAGCACTTTATTACATTTTGCCTGATCTTTATTTTATCCGGAACAGGCTTTTGTATGGCTAACGAACCCGCAACGTTTGAGCAGCAAGGTCGAACAATTACCGGAGTCGTTAAAGACGTAGACGGCCCGATAATCGGCGTCAATGTTTTGGTGAAAGGCACAACAAATGGCGCCATCACTGATATCAACGGACAATTTACAATCGCAAATGTCCCTGCTAATGCCATCTTGCAAGTTTCTTATATCGGATACCTGTCGCAAGAAGTGAACACAACAAATCAATCTCGTTTTGAAATTACAATTAACGAAGACGTCGCTGCATTGGAGGAGGTTGTCGTTGTAGGTTATGGGACGCTGCGAAAAAAAGACTTAACCGGTTCTATTGGACAGGTTTTATCAAGCACTTTCGAAAATCAGGTTGTACGTAATGTCAATCAGGCTTTGGCAGGTCAGATAGCCGGCGTTCAGGTGATTTCAAAAACCGGGTCGCCCGGAGATGCCCCTATCGTTCGCATACGTGGCGTTGGCAGTATCACTGCCGGTTCTGAACCCCTGTATGTAGTGGATGGCTTTCCTACTGACAATATTCAGATGTTAAACTCCAGTGATATTGAGAGTATTGATATTTTAAAAGACGCCTCTTCTACGGCAATTTACGGATCACGTGGATCGAACGGTGTGGTTATGATCACAACAAAACGGGGAGCAGCCGGAAAACCGACGATTACCGCTGATGTATCTTATGGAATATCACACGTATTTGACGCCGATATTCCACGAATGATGAATGGCCCCGAGTTGGCCGATTATGCATATTGGGCGGTAAGGAACAGAAATTTAGACTTAATGGTTCCTTATAACTCTCCTAATTATGCTGAAGCCATGAGAACTGCCAATGCCACACTTGATGCTACGGTTCCTACCTCATGGCCCCGTCTTGTGTTGCCAACCCCCCAATGGGAAGTAATCAGCGGTAAAAATGTGGTTGATTGTGATATGGTCAGGGAAATATTAAGAACAGCTCCGGAAGCACGTTACGGACTTGGCGTTAATGGAGGTTCCGACAATGTCAAGTATGCCTTAAGTTTCGAGTATCTTAACCAACAAGGTGTGCTACGCAATACAAATTTCGATCGCCTCACACTTAGAGCTAATTTTGATGTACAGTTGTCGAAAAAAGCATCCATTAAACTTAATCTTAACCCGACTTTTACGAATGAAAATATTTCAAGCGAGAGTGGTTCTGGAGATTATGGAGGTTATATGTCGGGCAGCCCGGTTGACCGCGCTCAATTGTGGCCTTCGTACTTCCCGGCACGACATCCTTCCGGTTTTACCGGTTATTCGGGCGAAGACGGAGAATATTTTATGTTCGACCATATTGACGGATCACAGGAATGGAACCCGCTGGCTCAGTTAAATGAAGTGCTCAATAACAGAAAAAGAATGCGTTTGTTCACCAATTTTAGTTTTGATTATAAAATATTGAATGAATTGCAATTTAGCGTTATGCTCGGCGGAACGGTTAATAATTCATCAACCACTCTGTTTCGACCGCGTTTACCGGTCTTTTCCGGAGGAGGCGACTATTATAATATTGCTTTCGGTTCAGAAAATACATCAATGGGTATAAATTGGATTCAAACCTATCGGTTGAATTACGACAAATCATTCAATAAACATAATATTCAAGGATTAGTCGCTTATGAATTACAGGCAAACTGGTCAAAATCCAGTAATGTAGGAAGTAATCGTTATCCGAATAATCTGATTCCATACCTGAGCGCCGTTGCAAATATAATTTCAGAAGGATCTTCAAGCGTCAATGAATGGTCAATGATATCCTATTTAGCTCGTCTTAATTATAATTACGACAGTAAATATTACTTAACAGCCGCATGGCGTACGGATGGTTCTTCCCGTTTCGGAAAGGACAAAAAATATGGTATGTTTCCATCAGTTTCGGTTGCATGGCGTCTTTCCGAAGAAAATTTCATGAAAGATGTATCTTTTATTAATGACATGAAGATTCGGGCAGGTTATGGAAGTACAGGAAATAATAATATCGGAGGTTATAATCATATTGCAACTATCTCATACATTCGTACCGTATTGGGAGGAGCTGCAGTCGAAGGATACGCACCTGCCAGACTCGACAACCCGTTGTTGACCTGGGAAATACAGAAATCATTCAATACAGGATTGGATATTAATCTCTTTGACAACCGGCTTGTGTTTGTTTTCGACTATTATCAGGCAAGGAATACGGATTTATTGCTGAATGTTAATATTCCTGCTACCACGGGATTTACCGGTACAACAAAAAATATCGGCGAAGTTGAGAATATCGGATATGATATCCAGGTAAAAACAATAAATGTACGTAACAAGAATTTCAGATGGTCAACAGATTTTAATATTTCAGTTAACAGAAATAAAGTGATCGCTCTCGGGCCGGAAGGCGATCCGATCATAAATACTGCACACATTACCAAAATCGGCGAACCCATTGGTATGTTTTATGGTTTAAAGGTAGATGGCGTTTTTATGACTCAGGCCGATGCAGACAAAGGTCCGCAGTTTGGGCGCGGCACTTCGAACCAGTCGCGTGCAGGTGACCTGCGTTTTGTGGACGTAAACGGCGATGGTATCATCAATTCATTAGACAATTCCATTATGGGAAATCCCTATCCCAAATTCACGTACGGGATGACCAATAATGTTTCGTGGAAAGGTCTAAGTTTGAATGTGAGTTTCTATGGCAGTTACGGCAATGATATACTGAATCTTGCATCTGTCGGGATTTTGAACAAGCGCGGCAATCGTGTAGGGCAATTAGCCACACAACTAAATTTCTGGAAAACAGAAGCCGAACCGGGCGACGGCAAAGCGCCACGTCCAAATGATACATCTACCGGCGGTAACCGGGAAATTTCACAACATTTGATGGATACAGGTTCGTTCCTTCGAATCAATAACCTGAGATTGAACTATACGCTACCGATGGCAGCAATTAGAAGCTTAACGAACACAAATTCTCTACAAGCACAGTTGTCGTTTAGCGTTACAAACTTGTACACATTCACAAAAAATGCTACTTGCTTTAATCCTGACGTCAGCAACAGTACAGATGCCAGAATGCCGGGAGTAAGTTATAGCGACTATCCGGTACCGCGTACATACGTAATGGGATTAAGTATTAAATTTTAACAACTTTAAAAAATAAATTAACATGAAATATTTAACAATAATTATCAGTATATTACTTTTAATCGGCTGTACCAGCGAGTTTATCAATCTGGTACCCCCGTCTACCGCCACGGTTGCAAGTGTGTATCAAACCGATAAAGACTTTCAGGACGCCATGGTTGGATGTTACAACATACTACGTTCGCGGTATGGAAGTTACTGGCAATACGATCTTGCAAGTGATGACGCTGTTCATCAATGGGCAACGCTCGATACACGACGCAATATGGATGAATATACTTACAGAAATAATGAAGGCCTCTTTTCCTCTTCATGGAATGGATATTATTCACTTATCTATCGATCAAATTATATTTTGGAAGAAATAGATAAAATAGAGGTAGCAACCGTTCCCAAAAAACAAGCCTATATCGGAGAAGCCAAATTTATGCGGGCGATTGCTCATTTTCACTTAGTCAGAGCTTTTGGCAATGTTCCTTTGGTAACAAAAGTGATACTCGACGACGAAGCACTCAAGATGGGACGCGATCCGGTAAATATGGTATACGACCAAATCATTGCCGACTTGAAAGAAGCAGGCGACGCTTTACCCACATCGTATACGGGACGTGATGTGGGACGCGTAACAAAAGGTGCAGCCAAATCTCTATTGGGACTTGTATATCTTACACACAAGAAATTTCCCGAAGCAGAATCCGTATTAAAAGAAGTAACTTCTATGGGCTACAAACTTCTCGACGATTACAACGATTTGTGGGATTATACAAAAAACAAACATCACAGCGAATATATCTTCGATATTGAATATGAATCGGATATCCAGTTAGGCTCCAGTTTTACAAACGATTTCCTGCCTAATCAGGCAGAACTCGCTGAGATATATAACATTCCGGGATCAAACGGCAACAGTTATACGCCTTCGGATGAGCTGTTTGATATTTTTGAAGATATTGACCAGAGAAAAGATATTACCTGTGCAAGGGGATGGATCAATAAAGCAGGCGAATATTACGAAATTCCTCAAAACGCCATCGGAGCCAAAACGTTTACAAAAAAATACCTTACTTCCATTCCCCGCTCCGGCGATGGTAACTGTAACTGGAAAGTAATCCGATATGCAGATGTGCTGCTTATGCTGGCAGAGGCGCTTAACGAAAACAACAAAACATCGGAAGCGCTCACTTACGTAAATCAGGTGAGAACCCGGGCAGGCGTAGCTCCTTACCCTGACGGAATATCAGGCAGCGACCTGCGTGAAGAAATCTACAATGAGCGTCGCAGGGAATTATCATTTGAAGGTCACCGGATATGGGACCTGTTTAGAACAGGACGTGTTTTACAAGCATGCGCTCCGTTAGGAATGCAACCCTACATGGTGCTCTTTCCTATTCCTCTTTCACAAATTCAGGTGATGAACAATAAGGAGATTTTCCCGCAAAATCCCGGTTGGGATTAATTTTTTCAAGAAAGCAAAAACCTCATACCGGATTGCACACGGTATGAGGTTTTTTAAAAAACAATCAATTATGACAGATAATAATAATTTACAATATGGAAGATCACGACGTGACTTCATAAAAAACAGCGCAGCACTTTCAGCTATGTTTGCGATGGGACCTGTAATGGGTTATGCAGCTACTAATGAAATAACAGAAACATCGGCTAAACAAAAAATGCATGGCATACAGATAGGCGCTGTTTCATTTGTAGATGAAGGAGTTAAGCAAGTGTTAGACTACCTGCAAAAGCAAGTAGGTATCAATACGCTCTTTGTAACCGTTTTTACTTATGGAAGAGGTTTGGCAGGCAGGCAGATTCCGGGTCAGGGTATGCCCGATCACGGATCGCAGGAATCCGACGAAAGAACCTTCCATGGAGGTAATTATGCCATTGCTAATCCGAAATTCTACACAAATACGCTATTGAAACAGACAAGGGCGACCGAGCATGGAGATTTTGATGTTCTCGCTGCAATTCTTCCGGAAGCCAAAAAAAGAGGGATGAAAGTGTTTGCTTCGGTCGAAGACCAATGGCGAATGGATGTACCGGGCATATTAGGATTGAGAGAAGTCGATCTCTATGGCCGGAATGCAAGTACGCTTTGTCTTTTCAACCCGGATGTGATTGAATTCTGGAAAGCGCTTGTAGCCGATATTTGTTCGTCATACCCGGTGGATGGTATCCTCTTCTTTAATGAGCGGAACGGCCCGTTGCTTTCAGCCATCGGCGCCAGCCATTTTCAAAGCATTGAATCATCGCGGGCTACATGCTTTTGCGAGCACCATAAAGCTGCTTCCGCGAAACATGGTATTGATTTCGGACGTGCAATGGAAGGCTACCGTAAGTTAGACGATTTTGTGCAAGCCGCCCTCAATGATTTACGTCCGGGTGATGGATATTATGTGGCATTTCAACGTTTACTGCTCGAATATCCGGAAATAACCGCTTATGATGAACTCTTCGATTTAGCCAAACATCAAATTTTAAAGGATGTATATGCCACTGTTAAGTCCATTAACAAGAAAATGCAGGTAGGCTTTCATATTGAGCATGTCAATTCATTTAATCCGCTCTTCCGGGCTACACGCAGCTATGAAGAGTTGGCTACGATGGCTGATTTTCTCAAAGTCGTGGCCTATAATAATTGCGCCGGTGAACGGTATGCCAATTTCATCCGTAACGTAGGTTCTACCGTTTTCCGTGATGTTCCTTTGGAGGTATTGATGCGAGTCAACAACCGTTTACTCAATTATAGTGAAAATGAACCTTCATTGAATCAATTGGCTATGGCCGGTATGTCGGCCGATACGGTGTATCGTGAAACACAACGTGCAGTACAGGGCGCGAAAGGGAAATGTTTAATTCTGCCGGGAATCGATGTAAATATTCCTACCGGAAGAAACAGCCGTAAAGCATCTGAACAGGATACATACGAAGCTACGCTGGCTGCCTACAAAGGTGGCGCTGATGGTGTGATTCTTTCACGCAAGTATTCGGAAATGTTCCTTGCCAATCTGAAAGGCGCCGGACGGGCAATCCGTGAGGGGAACAGGCTATAAATGAATTAATAATATGCTAAAAAGATAAAAAAATGATTCAAGATATAAATCAACAACAACCGGGAGTAAACAAAATCAGAGCACAGAAAACTATTGGTATACAAGTTGGCGCTGAATCCTTTATGGATGAAGGAGTGGAACAGGTATTGGATATTCTGCAGGAAAAGGGCGCTATCAATACGCTTTACGTTTCGACATTTTCATACGACCGGGGTATACAAGGTCGTCCGGCAGTAAATTATGCCGATCATGGCATTCAGGAATCCGACCGGGATCGCTATCATGGCGGAAACTATGCGACACCTCATGCCGAATTTTATAAAAACACCCGCATAAAAGGCGAGCTATTGAAAGCGCCTGATTTTGGAGATGTAGACATTCTTGAAAAGGTGATTCCGGCAGCAAGGAGACGGCGCATGAAAGTGTTCGCTTCCGTACAGGATGGATTCAATTATCCTGCCGATGTAACTATTTTCAAGGATTTTTCTGAAATAAATCTGGGCGGAGAGAAAGGAGGCGCTATGTGCTTTCTTGCGCCTGATGTACGTGAATTTTGGAAAGCTGTATCTGTTGACCTTTGTACTTCGTACGATATTGATGGTATCCTGCTTTTCAACGAACGTGGCGGACCTTTCCTGAATGCGTTGGGCGCCAGTCATAATCAAAGCATTCAATCATCGAACGTCACTTGCTTTTGCGAACACCACCAAAAGATGGCAGCATTGCATAATATTGATCTCGAACGGGTTAAAGAGGGGTATCGTCAACTTGACACATTTGTAAAAGGTTCGCTCAGTGGCAATCGTCCATCGAACGGCTATTATGTCGAATTCGAACGTCTTATGTTTGCTTATCCCGAAATATACGCATGGAATCAGATCTTTGATATAGGGAAAAGTCAGGTGCTGGCCGATGTGTATGAAGCCGTTAAAAAAGTGAATAAGAACCAGCAGGTAGGTTTTCATATAGAACATGTCAATTCATTCAATCCATTTTACAGGGCTACACGTAGTTATGAAGATATGGCAAAGATTGCCGATTTTCTGAAAGTCGTTGTATATAATAACTGTGGAGGAGAACGGTATGCGAGTTTTATCCGTAATGCCGGATCTATTGTTTTCCGGGATATTCCGGTCGACGAATTGATGCGTTTCAACAATTATTTGTTGGGCTACAGCGAAGACGAAGCTTCAATGACCGGCCTGGCGACAGCAGGTCTTTCCCCTGATTATGTGTACCGCGAAACGCAGCGGGCATTGGCAGGAGTACGCGGACAACGATGCGATATCCTGCCCGGAATAGATATAAACATTCCTGTGGGCAGAAACAGTAGGGTACAATCGCCCGACGATGCTTATGCAGCCACTTTAGCCGCACTAAAAGCCGGAGCGCAAGGCGTACTTCTCTCGCGTAAATATTCCGAAATGAAACTGGCTAACCTCGAAGCTGCGGGGCGCGCCGTGCGTGAAGCAGCTTCATTAAGGATAGAACCCTCATCTAATCGTTTTAATTTTTATTAAACACCTGATTTTAATATACAAACGCCATTCATTGTCGTAAAACTAATAAGATGAAATACAATGGACATTGTTGATAAGTCGGATTTCCCAAATAGTCGCAGGCGTTTTCTAAAGAAAGCATCAACAGCAACCCTTTCCCTTGCAGGCGTTAGTTTATTTTCGCCGCTTTCGGAAAGTGTTGCTGCTAACGCTGATTTTACTAATGCTGCTTTACAAAATGAAGTGCCCTGGTTCCGGCGGGTAACCCGCTGGGGGCAAACAAATATTACGGAAAAAGATCCGATGATTTACGACATTGAATGGTGGCGCGGACAATGGAAGAGAACGCAATTGCAAGGAGTCGCTTTTAATTGCGGAGGCATTGTAGCCTATTATCCCACAAAGATACCTTACCATTATCAAGCTCAATTTTTGCAGGGGCGCGATCTTTTCGGTGAATTATGCAGGGCTGCTCACAACGACGGCTTAGCAGTCCTGGCACGTATGGACTCCAACCGTGCTCATGAAGATTTGTATAAGGCACACCCCGACTGGTTTGCCGTTAATGCAAAAAACGAACCTTACCGGGTACGAGGCTTTTCGCTGAATTCGGATAGCGAACTTAATCAATCGGAGGAACTCTATGTACCATGCGTTAACGGTCCTTATTACAAGGAACATATTCAAGCTATCCTATCTGAAATAATACAATTATACCATCCGGAAGGTTTTTTCGACAATAACTGGATTGGATTGGGACGCAATTCAATCTGTTATTGCGAGTATTGCCAAAAGGATTTTTTCGATAAAACCGGATATAAAATACCCGGTATGATAAATTGGGACGATCCGGTATACAGGCAATGGATCAAATGGAATTTCGACAAACGGATAGAAATATGGGATTTAAATAACCGTACCGTAAAAAGTATCGGAGGCTCAAATTGTTTATGGCAAGGTAATACCAGTGGTTCAATAATTAATCCGGGAAGGGATTTCCGCGATCTTAAGAAATTATGCGAACGAGCCGAAATGATGACATGCGACCATCAGTCGCGAAGCAACTCTGTAGGTTTCCAGAATTTAGCCGACGTAGGAAAAACAATCAATGGCTTGCTGGGTTGGGATAAACTGGTATACAACAGCATGCCAATGTATCAGGCCGGAACCCCTACGTTCCGCGTTTCATCGAAACCTGAACAGGAAGCCCACATGTGGATTATCAATGGGATTGCCGGAGGTCTTCAAATCAAGTGGCATCATATCGCTGCTTATCATGAAGACCGGCGGATGTATCACACTGCCGAATCTATTTGTAAATGGCATAAAGCGAATGAAGAATTTCTGATAAACAGGCGGCCTGTCGCTACAGTTGGCGTAGTTTGGTCGAACGATAATGCAGTTTTTTATGGTCGTGACGAAGCGGAATCAAAAATAAACCTGCCCTGGCGTGGAATAGTATATGCAATGGTACGCGCTCGTATCCCTTATATTCCGGTTCATGCCGACCATATCGATCGCGATGCCGGACAATTAAATCTGCTGATATTGCCAAATGTCGGCGGTTTATCGGCTGCTCAGGTTGACAGTGTAAAACGTTTCGTAGCAAAAGGAGGCAGTTTGTTTGCCACAGGCGTATCGTCCTTGTACAACGAATTGGGTGATGAATTGCCGGATTATGCATTAAGTGACTTATTCAAAACTCATTACGACAAGGAAAAAAAAGAAGAAAAAGCCGCAAGGGTAAGCGGTTCAGATCCTACTGTACATTCTTACTTGCGCCTTTATCCGGAAATCCGCAAAAATGTATTCGGACCACATATTGATACAGAGCCGGAAATAACACATGATCGTCATGATATATTGAAAGGGTTTGAGATGACCGACATTCTACCGTTCGGAGGAGTCCTTACTCCCATTAATAAGGTTGATGCCGGCGCACAAACACTGATGACTTTCATTCCAGAATTCCCCATCTTCCCGCCTGAAACAGTGTGGATGCGTGAACCTGTGACAAATATTCCCGGATTGATTGTCAATACGTTGTCTAATGGAAGCCGCATAGCTTTTATGCCAGCCGATATAGACAGTCAGTTTGCCCGCAATAACCTGCCTGATCATGGCAATTTGCTTGCGAACATCATCCGCTGGGCGATCAAGGATGAACTGCCGATCTGCGTTACAGGACCCGGATTGATTGATTGTAATATTTACACGCAGCCGGGACGGCTGATTATCCATTTAGTCAATCTGACCAGCATTGCCACCTGGCGGCAAACATTAGATGAATTTATCCCTGTTGGCCCCATCTCGGTAAAAGTCAAACTGCCTGATGGAGTAACCGGCGAATTTCCAAATCTGATGGTTGCCGGACAACGTATTGTGGCAGACACATCCGACGGATGGAGTAGTTTCCGTATCGCATCTATTCTGAGTCATGAATTAGTTATACTTACCTGACAACAGAAATAATGTGGTTTTTTATAACCATTTTATTATTTAAAACGAAATAATTATATTTGCAAAAAAATAACTTAATAAATTGTTTAACTTTTAAAATAAAATAATTATGAGCCCATAAAACATCAAAAACATCAGCACTGCCGGATAATACTGAAATAATATCCGACCCACAAAAACTAATAATTAATATTTGTAAAACTAACTATCTTAAATATACACAAATGGTTATGAAGAAAAAAAAGATTTTAGCGAAAGGCACGCTCAACAACTTTATGAAATATTGCCTTATTTTTATTCTATCAGGAATAGGTACTTGCTTTGCAAATGACCTGTCAAACCCGTCGGTTCTGCAACAACAAGGTCGAACGATCACCGGAGTCGTTATTGATGTCGATGGGCCGATTATTGGCGCCAATGTTTTGGTGAAAGGCACAACGAATGGCGCTATTACAGATGTAAACGGACAATTTTCAATCACAAATGTCCCGAACAATGCAATCTTGCAGATTTCTTTTATCGGTTACCTGTCGCAGGAAGTAAACACGGTAAATCAAACGCGTTTTAATATCACGCTTAATGAGGACGTTGCAGCTTTGGAAGAAGTCGTCGTTGTCGGTTACGGAACGATGCAAAGGAGGGATGTAACAGGCTCTGTTGCGCAGGTTCAATCCGGCGCAATAGAAAGTATGGCTGCCCCACGTATTGATCAGGCATTAATCGGACAAATGGCAGGTGTACAGGTAATATCTACAACCGGAGCGCCGGGAGAAGGACTGAATATCCGCGTTCGCGGTGTAGGCAGTATTTCCTCATCCGGATCAAGTCCGTTGTATGTAGTGGATGGATTTCCTGAAGCGAACACTTCATCAATAAACCCCAATGATATCGAAACGATTGATGTTTTGAAAGATGCTTCGGCTACTGCCATTTACGGGTCAAGAGGCGCCAATGGAGTGGTTCTGATTACCACAAAGAGAGGAAAAGAAGGAAAAGCAAGAATCAGTTTGGATTTATATACCGGCTGGCAGAAAGCGCAGAAATTTCCTGAATACCTTACCATGCAGGAACAGGCACAGTATTATTTCGATGGTATTAAAAATCAGAATCTTGATGTGAACGGCGACATGTCCAACCCCGATCCTAACAAATGGACTCCCAATCCGGTGCCCCTAACCGTTCTCAGGGTGCTTGATGGAACCATAAAAGATAGCTACAATGCTTACGATTATGTTTATCGGACAGCGCCGCAGCAGAATTACAGTGTTTCGGCGCAAGGCGGTACCGGAGCTATCAAATATTCTGTCAGCGGTTCGTATTTTACGCAGGAAGGTATCGTTATCGAAAACAACTTCAAACGCTATACATTGAGATCTAATTTAGACGCCCAATTGAACAGACGGGTTTCCATCAAATTAAACTTTAACACAAGTTATTCTACACGCCGTACGATCCAAGGCTCAGGAGGCCAGGGCGGCGGTGAAGGAATTATGGGCGCCGCAGATACATGGATGTTGTGGGTGCCTTTGTATAACGCAGACGGAACGTATTTCGACTGTTTCGGAACAACCGACGCTTCAAATAACGTAGTCAATCCTATTGCCCAGGCAAAAGAGATAAAAAGAGAAAGCGAAGATTTTCGCACATTCGCCAATCTGACTACCGATATTATGATTACAAACGATTTGCGATTTAACGTTATGGTTGGAGCAAACCAAACCAGTTCACACGATTGGTATTATATTCCACTGTTACCTATTATCAGTGTAACGGAAATTACACCCGAAGGAAGAGACGGTCGTTCCTTTACACTGAACTGGATTACCGAATCCATGCTGAATTATGTCAAACGTATTAACAAACATAGTATTACCGGGTTGGCAGGATATACCACCCAAAAGAATAACAGAAATACAAATTTTCTGAGCAGTCGCAGCTATCCCAACGATATGGTATATACGCTAAATGCTGTCAGTAATAATATCAGACAAGGTGATTCGCAGGCAAGCGAGTGGTCGATTATATCCTATCTTGCAAGGGTTAATTATAACTACAACTCAAAATATTATGTCACGGCTTCATTTCGTGCGGATGGTTCATCGCGTTTCGGAAGGGATAATAAATACGGTTATTTTCCGTCGGCATCTTTACGATGGAGGCTTTCGGAAGAAAATTTCCTGAAAAATATTGATAAGATCAGTGATATAAGTCTTCGGTTAAGCTATGGAGAAACAGGAAACAATAGCATCGGCGATTATGCCCACCTTGCAACCGTAACTTATCCATACCATGTAATCGGTGGAGGAGGTATGGCGCCAAGTAATATCGAAAATAATATGTTGACCTGGGAAAAGCAAAGATCAACCAATATCGGGCTTGATGCAGGGTTGTTCAAAAACAGAATAAGTTTTACCGTTGAATATTTTCAAACCCTGAATCATAAACTTTTGCTGAATGTGAGAGTTCCCAGTATTACGGGATTTACCAATTCGCTTCAAAATATCGGAGAAGTGGAAAACAAAGGTTGGGAATTTTCTCTTAAAACGCATAATATCAAAGGTGCATTTAATTGGCATACGAATTTCAACCTCTCAACTTATCGCAATAAGGTATTAAAATTAGGTCCTGAAGGCGCTCCGCTTATCGAGACAAGCAATATAACTCAAATCGGATCGCCTGTAGGTATGTTCTATGGATATAAAACTGACGGCGTATTTAAAAATCAGGCTGAACTTGATCGAGGCCCAATTTGGGGTACCGGAGTAGCTGCTTCGCATGTAGGAGACATCCGATTCGTAGATATCAATGGCGATGGTGTGATAACGCCCCTTGACGACAAGACGATTATTGGCAGCCCCTATCCCAAGTTCTACTTTGGTATGACTAATGCGTTTTCATATAAAAATTTCATGTTAAGCGTTTCCGTAACAGGATCGTACGGTAATAAAGTCATGTATGTAGGAGATCAGAAATTGTACACGAGAGCGCGTTACAGACAATATGCTCAGGTAAAAGATTATTGGAAGTCGGAAAGCGATCCTGGCAATGGAGAGCCGCGTCCCAATAACAATCCTTCCGGCGGTGTAAGAGAAAGATCAGATCGATACTTAGATGACGGTTCGTTTATAAAAATAAACAATATCAACTTTAGCTATACAGTTCCAACACAGATAATTCAAAATCTTGGCGTTTCGGGTCTCAGGCTGTATATGACATCAAACAATCCTTTTTTGTTTACCAAGTTTAAAGATATGAACCCTGAAGTTTACAACAGTAACAATTCTTTAACCCCCGGATTAGCAAATGCTAATTATCCCGTAGCAAAAAGTTTAATATTAGGTATTAATGTAACATTTTAAAAAATAGAAATCATGAAAAAATATATTAATATTTTCGTATGTGCATCATTAATTTTAACTTCCTGTTCGTCGGATTTTATTGACTTGCTACCTAAGTCGTCCGTAACGCAAGACCGTTACTATCAAACCGACAATGATTTTGCCGACGCCTTGACAGGAGTCTATGCACCAATCCGTAGCAGGTATAATGAATTTTGGATTTATGGCGATCAGAGATCAGACGATTCCTGGGTACAACCGGCCAAAAGTAATGCCGCAACTTATTCCGATCAATTTACCATGAACAGTAATGAAGGAGAGTTGTCAAGCGCATGGAATAATTATTACCAGGCAATTTTCAGGGCAAATAATCTGCTCGAAAAGTTAGAGCCTCTTGCCGTGTCGGATATACCCAAGAAAAATCAATATTTTGCCGAGACAAGTTTCCTTAGAGCGCTCTGTTATTTTGATTTGGTTCGTATTTTCGGCCCGGTGCCTGCAGTTACTACTGTCCTTTCCATAACGGATGCTTACAAAACGCCCCGGGCGCCGGTCAATGATATATACGACATTATTCTCGCAGACCTTAAAGCTGCCGAAAGTTTGCCGACAAGTTATTCGGGCGCAGATATCGGACGACCCACACAAGGCGCTGCCAAGGCGCTTTTGGGAAGGGTATATCTGACAAGAGGAGATTTCGCCAATGCTGAAAGCAAACTGCAGGAAGTAACCGGTATGAGTTATGCCTTGGTAGATGATTTCGAAAGCATATTCAATCCGGCAAATAAACGCAACAGAGAGTATATTTTCGATATCGAATACGAGAGCGGTGTAAGCGCCGGCTCTGTGCTGACTAATAGATGTATGCCCAATCACGCCGGCATGCAAACATTTTATGGAGTTCCTGGAACCGGCAATGAATGGAATAACCCGACACAGGTATTGATAGATTTATTTGAGCAGAACGATAAAAGAAAAGATATTAGTATAGGCACCCCCGGCGGATTCTATAACGCTGACGGCGATTTTATAACTTTGCCTTCAACTACCAATCAGGCCTACACAAAAAAATATCTTTACAGAATAGCAGCTGCAAATGACAGTCCGGTAAACTGGCATTATATGCGCTATGCAGATGTATTGTTGATGCTGGCAGAAGCCATGAACGAAAACGGGAAAACATCACAAGCTATTCCCTATCTGAATATGATACGTAATAGAGCCGGTGTAAGCGAATATCCGACATCGATGAGCCAGTCGGACACACGCGCTGCCTTAGAGAAAGAACGCAGGTTGGAATTGTGTTTCGAAGGCCATCGCTGGTTTGACCTTGTACGATGGGGGAAAGCGTATGATACGTTGAAAGACAAAGGAATGGCTCCATATATGACACTTTTTCCAATACCTCTAAATCAAGTGCAATTGGTAAACGATCCGGCTATTATGCCTCAAAATCAGGGTTATAATTGATCGAGATGATAAACATTAATAATTATTAAAACAATGGAAATAAATAAAGATAACTCACCAAACAGTCGCAGGAATTTTCTAAAAACAGCTACGGCTACAACTCTATCCTTAGCAGGCGCAAGCGTACTTGCGCCGCTATCGGATAGCATTGCCGCCCCTGCTTCGGTTGCACAGACAACCGAACCCTGGTTTCGCCGTGTAACCCGCTGGGGACAAACAAATATTACGGAAAAAGATCCGCTGACCTACGATATCGAATGGTGGCGCGGTCATTGGAAAAAAACGCAAGTACAAGGCATCATTGTTAATGCAGGAGGTATTGTGGCTTATTATCCCACCAAAATACCGTATCATTATCAAGCCCGTTTCTTACAGGGACGCGATCTTTTCGGCGATTTGTGCAAAGCTGCACATAAAGACGGTTTAGTGGTCTTTGCCCGAATGGATTCAAACCGTGCCAATGAGGATTTCTATAAGGCACACCCCGACTGGTTTGCTGTTAATGCAAATGGCGAACCTTACAGGGCTGACGACCTCTATATCTCTTGTATTAACAGTCCATATTATCGCGAACATATTCCTGCTATCCTTACTGAAATATGGAAAATGTATCAACCCGAAGGGTTTACAGACAACAGTTGGAGCGGATTAGGACGTAATTCATTCTGTTATTGCGAGTATTGCAAGAAAAACTTTTTCGATAAAACAGGAAATCAAATTCCAAGAGCCAGAAATTGGGATGATCCTGTATATCGCCAATGGGTAAAATGGGGTTATGAAAAGCGGTTAGAGATATGGGAACTGAATAACAAAACCACCAAAGCGGTTGGCGGCCCCAATTGTACCTGGTCGGGTATGAACAGTGGCTCTATCAGTGGTCAGGGCAATTCTTTCCGCGACTTTAAGGAAATATGCGAAAGGGCAGATGTTATTATGCTCGATCATCAGTCGCGTAGCGACGGCATAGGTTTTCAAGGCTTGGCCGACGTCGGAAAAATAATTCACGGCATATTGGGATGGGACAAACTGATCCCGAACAGTATGGCTATGTATCAGTCGGGAAGACCTTACTTCCGTGTATTATCGAAACCTCCGCAAGAAGCGCAAATGTGGATGATATCAGGTTTTGCAGGCGGTATCCAGCCCTGGTGGCATCATATAGCTGCCTATCACGAAGACCGCCGGATGTATCACACAGCCGAACCCATTTTCAAATGGTATAAAGCCAATGAAGAGTATCTGATCAAACGGCAACCCGTAGCTTCGGTTGGCGTAGTGTGGTCGCAGGATAACTCTGATTTTTACGGACGCGATGATGCAGAGAACAGAGTGAACCTGCCGTGGCGTGGAATAGTGCAGTCGATGGTTCGCGCGCGTATTCCATACATTCCGGTTCATGCCGATCATATCGATCGCGACGCCGGACAGTTAAATCTGCTGATATTGCCAAATGTTGGCGGTCTATCGGCTGCGCAGGTTGACAGCGTGAAACGTTTCGTTGCGAAAGGAGGCAGTCTGTTTGCCACAGGCGAATCGTCTCTGTTTAACGAATGGGGTGATGAATTACAGGATTATGCGTTGAATGATTTGTTTAAAACGCATTATATTAAAGATGGAAATGCTGCTACTCAGGTAAGAGGAGGCAGGGTGGAGGCAACCTCCATACATACTTACCTGCGTATGCATCCCGAATTGCGTAAAAACGTTTATGGTCCGCAAACCGGTACCGAACCCGAGATCACAGGCGAACGCCATCCGATATTGAAAGGATGGGAACTGACCGATATTTTCCCGTTCGGGGGGGTACTTACCTCAAAAAGGATTGACTCAGGCGCACAAGTGCTGATGACCTTTATACCCGAATTTCCGACCTACCCGCCCGAAACGGCATGGATGCGCGAACCTGTAACCGACATACCCGGATTGATTGTCAACACGCAGCCTAATGGAAGCCGCATTGCCTTTATGCCGGCCGATATCGACAGACAGTTTGCTCGTCACAACCATCCCGACTATGGCAATCTGCTGGCAAATATCATCCGCTGGGCTACAAAAGACCAATTGCCGATTTCTGTCACAGGACCCGGCTTGATCGACTGTAATATATACAAACAACAGGGACGGTTGATTATACATCTCGTCAATCTGACCAGCGCCGCCACATGGCGACAAACGTTGGATGAATATATTCCGGTAGGCCCCATTACGGTGAAAGTAAAACTGCCCGAAGGCGTAGACGGCGAATTTCCGAATTTGATGGTAGCAGGCCAACGTATCGTAGCAAATGTAGCCGATGGTTGGAGTCAATTCCAGATTGCGTCTATATCGAATCATGAGTTAGTGGTACTCACCTGAGAAAACCATTTGCTAAATATGAAAAGAAGAAATTTCTTTGAAAAAAGTCTTGCTTTGGGTGGAGGATTAGCTGTAACATCCACATTGTCAGGATTTACTCCAAATGGATTTATTTCAGACAGTAATGAATCAACCAGTATTACCGCCGAACAGCATTTCGATGTAATTGTTGTCGGCGGTGGTACCGGTGGCGTTTTAGCAGCTATCGCTGCGGCAAGAACCGGCGCAAAAACTGCACTTATTGAGATGAAAGGTTATACTGGTGGCATTGTTACCGAAGGAGGTACAGCCTTACATAGCTACTTTAATCTCTGGAAAGCATTTCCCGGAGTTGAAAAACGTCAGTTGATTAAAGGTATTCCTCAGGAAATAGTCGATCGTTTAGCGAAAGTAGGTGGTACGTCAGGCCACTGTGAAATGATGCAAAACTATGGATACGACTCCGTATGTACTAATGTAGATACGGAATTGTACAAAATGGTAACAATGCAAATGATTCAGGAGGCCGGCGTATATTTAGCATTAAATACGATGATGTGCGGCGTTGTAAAGCAAAGATCGAAAATAACCGGCATCATAACCGAAAGTCATGGTGGACGCGAGATGTTGTACGCGAAAGTGTTTATCGATGCAAGCGGCTATGGCGACCTGTGTGGACAAGCCGGCGCGAATTGGAGTAACAAAAATGACCACGATGTTTGTAATTCAATGGCTATTGCCAATATAGATATGGATCGTTACTATTCGTATCTGATAGATCGCAATGCCGTGGGCGACCTTGCTTTTGGAAGTTATGACGGATACCATAACCAGATCGTTCGCTTAGGAACAAGGTCGCAAGGATTACCTGAAGAATTTACGTCGGAGATACGAAAAATGCGTATTGCGACAATCACAACAACGGTTCGCAAAGATTATCTCATGTTCATCAAATGCGATTACCGGCTTCCTACCGGTCCTTTGAACCGCGACGAGGTAACACAAGCAGAAATAACAATTAGAGAAAATATGTATAGGGCGCTTGAGTTATACAGAAAATATATTCCCGGCTTTGAGAGGGCGTTTATTTCGCGCACAGCTCCATCACTGGCAATTCGTCGTGGACGGTGTATTGAATGTGATTACGATCTGTCGAACGACGAAATCATCAATGCCACACATTTCGACGACGACGTCTTTGTGTATAGTTTCCATGATTATGCGCCTCGATTTCAAGTCAAGAATGGTGGTTCATACGGTTATCCGTATAGGGCTTCGTGCGTGAAAGGCTTTGATAACCTGTATGCGATAGGTATGATGGTAACATCAGATTTAGCTGCACACATGTCAACAAGAAATACTGTAAGCTGTATGGCTATGGGACAATCATTTGGCACTGCCGCAGCTATGTGTGCCGCAAGAAATATAGGGATTCGTGCATTGTCGTATGGTGATTTGAAAGCACAATTGGAAAAAGATGGCGTTTATTTCGAAAAGTAATGATCTTGATTTAGTTGGTCTGTCAACTCAACCAACTGCCCACGCTCGTTTTGAATGTAGGGAACCGCTTGGTACCTCAAGGGAAGCCCGTTGCAATATGCAGAATGAATGTGTCTATGCACCTTTTACAGATCTTTACGAGTGTGATTATTAATTTTTTTCAGGTAAGACATTATGTCTTACCTGATTTTTTTAAATTATTTTTTATAAAAATATGAAGTTGAAATTTTATCTTATATTATTATCAATATTTTTATCTTCCTGCACTCAAAACATTGTCAAAATTAAAAATGAAAAAGCAGGGAAGTTGGTTGCCACCCATTATTTGAAACAAAGTGGGATTAAGAAAATACCGATCGATGAAGAGACTCCACCGCAGTCTCCTTATATGCAGATGCTTGAAGATGCATCAGGAAATCGTATATTAACCGTATTTAACGAATATCAATATGCCATTAATATTTATGATTACGACCGTGAAATACAGATTGGTAAGATCAAGTATGAGAAGGAAGGTCCGAATGGCATCATACGCTTAACCGGCGGTTATTATTTCATTAATATGGATTCTATCTATGTTTATAACAGTAATATGCCGGAAGTCGTATTAACCGACAGTACGGGAAAAGTAAAACAAAGAATTTCTTTATTGATTGATGAAAGAGAGGATTGGCCATATTATTTTCCACAATATTCATTTAAAACAGTAAATCCTATTTTAAAATCGGAGACAAATTGATACTAACCGGATTTTCGCCATTTTCTCTTTCCTATTATTCATCCCAGGTGATAGATCAGTTTCAGTTCACTGCCTGTGTGGATATTAAAACCAGTGAGGTGGAGTATATGCACAAATATCCCAAGGAATTATACGGTTCCGAATCCAATTGGGAAGGCGGTATTGCGACACTGGTTTTTCCTGAATTAACGCCTTCGGGTGAAATAATTCACAGTTTTCCCGTATCACACTATCTCTATATAGCTCCGTGGAATTCAAATACCTATAAAACCGTATACGGGGGAAGCAATTTTGTGTCAACCATTCGTTCTTTCGACTGGGAGCCAAGAGCGCGTGTTCCCAGAGAAAAAGAAACTCTTGCTAATGTAGAAACAGACTTTTACTTAGCTATTCGTTATGATCCATATCGCAAGTTATATTACCGTGTCATTTGGCAAGGCATCAATGACATAGATTTAGAAAAAAAAACAATTAAGGTGATAATTATGGACGAACAGTTTAATTACATGGGTGAGACCGTTATTGGCACCTGGAAACAATGGAACTGGTCTAATATTTTTGTTACTCGCGAAGGTTTGAATATTGAATTTATCAGTGATAATTATGAATTGGATGAAGATTTTATGATTTTTAAAACATTCAGTGTTGAAAAAATTGACAAGTAAGGGATAATATTTAAAAAACATCTCATGAAGTTTTTCATCAAATACAAAATCAGGTTTGCGGTCATTTTATCGCTTTTTCTCTGTTTTGAAGCTCGTTCACAGGATATTGATACTGATTTTGACAAAGTAACAGGTTTCATACAGGCGCTGCGTATGTTTTCAAAAAACATTCCGCAGGAAAAGGTATACCTGCATTTCGATAATACAAGCTATTATCAGGGCGACAATATCTGGTTCAAGTGTTATGTCGTCACTTCCGCACAGCATCAATTAAGCCAATTGAGCAAGACATTGTATGTCGAACTGTTGAATCCCGGAGGTGAAATCATAGACAAACGGATTCTGAAAATCGAGAACGGACAGTGTCATGGTGATTTTGTGCTGAATCAGTTAACGTTGTATTCGGGTTTTTATGAAGTGCGCGCCTATACAAAATACATGCTGAATTTTGGAGACGACGCTATCTTTTCCAGACTGCTGCCGGTTTTCAACAAACCGAAAACAGAAGGCGATTTTGAAGAAAAAACAATGCTTAGCTACAACAGATACGGCACGAGAAACCGACCCATGAAAAGGGAAAGTCCTGAAAAGGGAAGGGCAGTAAATGTCCGTTTTTTCCCTGAAGGAGGCAATCTGATTGAGGGCGTAGCCTCGCGGGTCGCTTTCGAGGCAACCGATCAGATTGGCAACCCGATAGAAATCACCGGCGTGATAACGGATGGCAATCAACAGGAATTATGTCAGATCACTACCCTGCACGAAGGAAGGGGCGTATTTACTTATACACCCGCAGTCAACACCGATAGAAGAAAAGACATCGCCAGAGTAGAATATTCCGGAAGGAAATACAGTTTTGATATGCCTCAGGGATTGCTTTTAGGCTTGGCAATGGAAGTAAACAGCCTGACTGGTTCGGACAGCATAAGTATTACCCTGCGCAAAAACAGCAGTACTCCGGCCGAAATGCTTGGTACGGCTGTTTTAAGCGGAGGCAAACTGCACAACTATTGCTGTGTCTGGATGGAAAAGGATGAAGTCAGTTTTCAAATGGATAAAGCACAATTGCCTTCGGGAGTTGCACGTGTCGTTCTTTTCAACACTAAGGGTGAGATACTTTGCGACAGGTTACTTTTTGCAGACAGAGAAAATGAAAGGTTAGATGTCAGGATGAAAACCGGCAAACCGACGCACAAACCTTATGAACAGGTAGCTATGGAGTTGTCCGTATCCGACCGGGAAATGAATCCGGTGTCAGCGAATTTTTCGCTGTCAGTAAGGGATGGGACAAATGAAGTGGAAAACAATCATAATATCCTAACCGACTTGTTACTGATGTCGGAAATCAAAGGTTATGTCAGCAACCCCTCCTGGTATTTTACTGACGATCATGACGGTATGCGCCGTGAAGCGCTTGATGTGCTGTTGATGGTACAGAGCTGGCGGCGCAATTCGTGGAAACAGATGGTCGGTGTTGAACCGTTTGAATTGAAGTATTTGCCGGAACAAGGCATAGAGACACATGGAACCATTATTCAGTATCCTCTTTTTGGTAAACCCAGACCGAGACCTAACGTTGATGTTGACCTGTTTTTGCATCGAAGAGGAGAAGAAGATATTAAATCAGGAGGCGCTTTAGCGGAAAGATTTGTAACAGACGACGATGGACGATTTTCTTTTGCGCTGGATGTACAGGACAAATGGAGCATGGTATTAAGCGCAAAAGAAAATGGTAAACCCAAAGGCTATGGCATACTGTTAGACCGTGTTTTCAGCCCTGAACCGAAAAGATACCGGTATGCGGATTTGCAGGTAAACATTGCAGAAAATAATACCGCAAACGAGCCTGTCGATGATGAATCGTTCGACGAAAATATAGAAGAAGAGGATTGGGATTCATTCCTTACTGTTTATAATGATTCCATCGCCAAATTGGGTATCGAAGAGAAAATCCATCTTTTACCCGAAGTAACCGTCAGGGCAAGAAGAACCAAAGAACAGGAAATCTATCAAAACCGTTCAACATCAGTAGCCTATTATGATGTGGCTTCGGAATCCGACGAACTTTATGACCGAGGTGTATTTATCGGCGACAATCTACACGACCTGCTAAAGAATATGAATGAAAATTTTTTATGATTATCCGTATAGTGACCTATTATAAATTCTCGATCTAAAATCAGTTGGATACCTGACAGCGACAAAAACCAGTCTGTCGAAAAGTTTCTCGCCAAAATACCTCCGGTTGAATTTGTAACAGAACTCATTCAGATAATACTGCAAGTACTCTTTTTTAAGTTGGTGGTGTGTGTCCAAAAGCAGTCGTTTAACATTGCCAATTGCAATATGTACCCATGGAAGTATAGTGGGGAGGTCTTTGGGTTTTACAACCTGCGCCTTGTGCGACTTCACAACCTGTTTCAATTTCACATATGACGTTGAATCATCAGAGGTTATTTCCGCCTGCGAATCCACCTGCTTTTTGACAATTTCAGTAGTGGAATCAGCCGACAGATCATCTACAATCTTCATTTTAAGGTGATTGACACGTTTGGACTTCTGACCGGGTTTTGGTTTTTCAACAACCGCGCTCTCAGTCATAACAACCACTTTTGTCTTTTTCTGACTGCCTGCTCCCCGTTTCAACGGCTTATCTTTTTCATCTTCCGGTATCAGCGTTGTAATGAACGCATTGTCAAGTTCCACCTGATCTTTCAATTGATACACGTTATCGCGTTTACCCATCACGTCACGCAGTTTATTGGTTAACTCCCAAATTGGCTGATAACGTTTGTGACCTAACTGACGCTGCAACTCGGAGGAGGAAAATGATTTTTTCGTGCTTGTCAGTAGATGCATCGCAACATACCAATAGCGAAACGGTAATTTTGTATGCTCCAATACTGTTCCTGCACGTAACGATTGGCGACTGTGGCAGCGCTTGCATTCATACCGCAGCTTGTTCCTGAGCCAATAGTGCTCCATACTGCCACATTTGGGACATAACACGCCCTTTTGGTCTCTTTGAGCCTTAAAATGAGCTATGCAAGCCTCTTCATCGGGGAAACATTGAGTGAAATTAAAGATATTCATATTTGTATAACTTGGGTTCGTATTACGTGCAAAGATAATGTTTATCAATAATATATGCAAATTTTTATACAACTTTTTCATCATTACTTTTCAACTATTTTTTCTTGGAAAATCTTGATTCTTTAATAGGACGCTTTACGGATTATCATTAAATTTTTTTACCCGGTTTATCGTCGATACAGAATGGATAGGGTATAAACAGAAGATGGTTCTTTTTATTATAAATTACAAACGCCACACTCACCATAATACTGATATATTGAACTATAAATATCTTAGAACCAGCGATATTAAATCAATCTATATCAATGAAAATCCGTCTGTCATGTGTCAATATGCAGATCCCAGGCTTGATTGTACAATGGTTATCCAAATATTTGGTTGCACAGTATTTATTGAAACCAAACCGGAGGAAGAGATTTCTGTTGAAGGGGCTAAAGGTGTACGTAAAACCTGGTTAGAAGGATACAGTCCGGTAAAAGAATTTTACAGTCCCGACTATTCGGCAACACCTCAGTTGCCCGACCACCGCCGTACTTTATACTGGAATCCATCAGTAACTCCCGACGAGAACGGTATTGCAAAAATACAATTCTATAATAACAGCAGTTGCACGGATTTCCATGTAAACCTTGAAACAGTTACTCCACAGGGTAATATTGGGATTTACAGAGACAAGTAACACATTAGTGTTAAGTTAATCGTGAAATGTTTTATAACATCCCCCTTATCCCCCTTCAAAGGGGGAATTTGGCGGTAGGGGGCGGAGTAGCGCTTACTGTTACCGTACTTTTAACCCCCTTCAAAAGGGGGAATTTGGCGCTATTGTAACGTTAACATGGCATTAGTTGTAACTCAGCCTCTTTTGTATTATCAAAATTTAAAACCGCAGAGAAATTTGGATAGTAAAAATAAAAGACTATCTTTGCACAAACGAATTAACAAATATATCATGACGTTAAATACAGAAAAATACAACAACTTATAAGACAACAAATATATGAAAAATTGTATTCTTTTATTTTTTATCATTCTTTTATCAGGATGCAAAACTGTGCAGAATGAATATCCGCAAGCAGAAATCACAAATAATTATATAATGGCAAAATTATATTTACCTGATACGGATCGTGGCTATTATCTCGGTAGTCGCTTTGACTGGTCGGGTGTGATTTTTGAGTTAAAGTATGAAGGTCATGATTATTTTGGACCATGGAATCCCATTCGTGATCCAAAGAATCATGATTCCATAAGTGGTCCTGTAGAGGAATTTGCCCAAATTGGTTATGAAGAGGCCCCTGCAGGAGGCGAATATCTTCATATAGGTATCGGTGGTATGCGTAAACCCGAAGAAGAAGAATTTATGCGTCGTGGATTCTATGAGTTTTCCAACCCTGGCAAATGGACTGTCAGTAAAGATAAGGATCATATAGTATTTATTCATGAATTGAATGATGTTGCAGGATACTCGTATGTGTATGAGAAAACAGTGCGTTTGGAAAAAGACAAACCTGAAATGGTTTTGACGCATACACTGAAAAATACGGGTATAAGGAAAATAGAAACAGTTGTCTTCAATCATAATTATTTCACGATTGATCATCAAACTACAGGACCTGACTTTATGGTGAAATTTGCATTCCCTTTAGAGTCATCAAATGAAGACCACCCAGCTGTAAGATTTAACGGACAGCAACTTGAGTACATACGTGAACTCGAATTAGGGGAAACCACTTCTCTCGGAGAAATACAAGGGCATAGTAGTGGTTTGGAAGATTATTATTTTCGCATTGAAAATAAAAAAACAGGCGTCGGTGTGAGAATTACCGGCAACAGACCCATTTTGAGAATAAATTATTGGTCACGCTCCAATGCGATATCCCCTGAACCTTTTATAGATATTAATATTCGGCCGGGTGAATCCTTTACATGGGATATTACATATTGTTTTTATATATTTTAAGCAGACCATGAAAAAAATTATTGTTGCTTCCGATTCGTATAAAGGGAGTTTGTCGTCTCTTGAAATTACGAGCGCTGCAGCAGCCGGAATATGGAAAGGATATGGACGGTTTTTCGCTCAGTTGAACATTAGACGGGTATCCATCGCCCAATTTGGAAATACCACAACTTTTTGACAGGAAACCTGTTCCGTCAAAAGAGCAGGTATTGGATCAATTAGCGTTGCAGCGATATGGCGAAAATGGCGCTCCGCTTGCGCGGAATGCGTGGACAATCATGAGTAACGCCTATCCAAAATAGAGAAATAAAGTTCCGCAGGTACAGCACTTTATTAACCGTATATTTTAATTTACGGACGGGATATGCCTTCTACTCTCTGCAAAGTTCCGCAGGGACGATACAAGCCCCACCCCAACCCTCCCCCAATGGGGAGGGAGCAGTGTCGTCCCTGCGGGACAGTTCGCTGTTGATAAAAGACTGTTACAAGTTT
>Ga0082212_10001851_pt1 | contig 31206 bp, 24 predicted proteins | sample TergutNt197P3_FD_71548 | JGI IMG/M metagenome (GOLD analysis project Ga0082212, IMG submission 71548) | Neocapritermes taracua P3 segment gut microbial communities from Petit-Saut dam, French Guiana - Nt197 P3 | ecosystem: Host-associated > Arthropoda: Insects > Digestive system > Gut ...
CATATTGCGGTCGAGTATCGAGCCGCGTGCGGGCGTTATATGCTCGTCTTTTATCTGGTATTCCGTAGCCTTTGTAGCATACTGGTCCGCCGCGACGATCTGGATCCAGCCCACGCGGAAAGTCAGCGCCGTAAAGATAATGAGGACGAAGACAAAAGCGGCAAGAATCCGCTTTTGAATACTGAATACGCCCCCTCCCCCGTTATTCGTCCGCTTCCGGGTCCGCTTCCGGGTCCGGGTCCGCCGCCTGGCTTCGTGCTCCGCCATAAGCTCTCTCTTTGATATATCGGCCGAAATCTGACATCGGCTCCGGCAATTCGCTTATATATACATATTGGTCGAAGGTCGGCTCCTTCATACCAAGCTCGTTTTGCGCGCGGAGTTTCAGGAGCTGCATATTTTGCGCCTGTTCGATTTCGATCTTGAGGTTCGCGATATCATCGTCAACCTGCGCTATGCCTTTCTTCAAATCATTGATCGCCTTTTGTGTCACAGCCGCCTCCGCCGCAAGCAGTATGATACCCATCGCGACTGCCGAGACGATGAGGACCACTATGAAAATCGCACGCATCTCCGAGGGTGTAAGTGTCTTTAAAGGCTGCATCGGATGATAGTCCGCCTCATTCCTGGGCGGCGGTTTGACACGCCTTTCCTTACGCTCTTTGCGGACAGGCGGTTCGTAAGGCTGGAAGGCGGGCCTGACGGATCCCCGCCGGCCCTTCGGCGCGGTATAAGCATCCGCTTTCCGCCTCTTGTATTTTAGTTCAGCGTTCCCCGTTCCCATCTCCTCAAACCATTTTATTCCTTATAGCTTCTCCAAAATCCTCAGCTTCGCGCTGCGGGCCCTTGGATTCTCCCTCTCTTCTTCCAAAGACGGCAGAATCGGCTTTTTAGTGACCCTGCGCGCATCCGCTGTCTTCCCGCAAACACAGACCGGCACGCCCTTTGGGCATTCACACGGGTCCTCGCGCTTGCGGAACGCTTCCTTGACGATCCGGTCTTCCAGCGAGTGGAAGGTAATGACCGCCAGCCTTCCTCCAGGTCTAAGGATGTCTATGAACTCCCCTATCCCCCGTTTCAATACACCAAGCTCGTCATTCACCTCGATGCGTATCGCCTGGAACGTACGTTTCGCCGGGTGCGGCCCTTCACGCCTGGCCGCCGCCGGGATTGCGCACTTGATGATCCCCGATAGCTCACCTGTACTTCTGATCCGTCCCCGCTTCCGCTCCCTTGCTATGAACGATGCGATTCGCCTGGCCCATCTTTCCTCTCCGTACTCGCGGATGATACGGCAGAGATCCTCTTCGCTGTAACCATTGACTACATCCTCTGCGCACAGCCCGGTGTTATCCGCTCCACCGTCCATGCGCATATCAAGCGGGCCGTCATGCATGTACGAAAACCCGCGCTCCGCGTCGTCCAGCTGCTTTGACGAGACCCCGAGATCCAAAATCGCCCCGTCAAGTACAGTAATCCCTGTTTCCGCAATGACGGTCTTGATATTCTCAAACCCCGTCTGCGAAAACACTTTACTGCAGCCGTACGACCGAAGCCGCCCCATCACTGCTGCTATTGCCTCCCCGTCCTTGTCTATCCCCAGCAAGATCCCGGTCTCGCCGATAGCCTCACAAATCAGCGCCGCGTGCCCGCCTCCGCCGATCGTCCCGTCACAGAATGTCTCCCCGGACTTCGGCCTCAGCCCGTCAACAGTCTCGTGCAGCAGCACGGACGTATGACGGTAATCCATACTTACTCCTCGCCAACTGTCTCAGTCGCATCCCGCATTAACTCATCCGGTTTTACCGAATCAGGACCCGTCGCCTTCTCGTACTCTTCGGCGGCCCACAGTTCAACAAGTTTTCCGCATCCCACAAATACGGCGTCTTTGTTGATCCCCGCGTAATCGATATGATCCTGAGGCAGATTTATACGCCCCTGCCCGTCGATCTCGATCTCACGTGAGCCTCCGAGGATGAAGCGCTGCAGCATACGCGATTTCGCATCCTTCAGCGTCAGGTTGTTAAGGTACCTGTCGGTAAAAGCCAACCATTCTTCCTGTGTGAAAATATACAGACACTTGTCAATACCTTTAACAAGCCAGATCCGCTCGCCAAGCCGGTAGCGGAGCTTATTCGGAATGAGAGCTCTGCCTTTACTGTCTATGGTGTTAAAATAGCACCCGGTCAGCATATTTCCCCGTCTTTCATCTTTCTACTTTTGAGAGTTTCCCTATTACATACCCCATTTTAAACCACTTCTACCCACCAATCAATGCGTTTTATGCAAAATTTCACTTAGATTTACCACTTACTACACATTTTTTTGCCTTTACAATAGTGTTTTATTTGCATTTCTCAACATGTGGTGTAGAACGATAGTTCATACCCAATATATACACAACATGTATCCCATCCCCCTCCAATATCAAACGCCAGGCACACCGGGGGATGGCAGCCTTAAGACAATGGAAACGGCTCGAAACCACTGAAAAAGTACGATTCGTGACAAAACCGACGCTGTTTTCTGGGTCAAAATCTAGTGGGCGCAATCAATCCAATGTTTTACCGCAATTCCGTGCCATGTGATTTTACTTCACGCCCCGCCAAAAGAAGTTGAAAACACTCGTCATTGTGCTGTGTTAGAATATTTGCAATTACAAGAATATGAGTATTCACGAGGAAATGACTCCGATGTTTATCAAAACAAAAGTATTTGTGCAAGTATTTATGTGTTTCGTAGCCTTCGGCATATTGACTGCATCAGCGGGCTGCTCAAATGATGCCGCAACGCTCCCGGAAACCAAATCGCCCGTTGAGGGACCGTCGCCCGAATCGCCCGTGAAGGGACCGTCGCCCGAAGAGGCCGTTGAGCCCGAAGACCCGCTGGCAGGACCTTATGCGCTGGAGCCGGAGCCAGGGCCGGAGACAGAGCCAAAGCAATACGGTAACTATCTCGAGGCGTATTTGGATATATTGATGGAAAACCACTCTATACTAACAGATGTGCTGCTTTCTGATGAACAGATACGCGCCAGCGGGATTGACATTGGCGATGGGAAAATCGCCATATTGGATGTGCTTGGGGACGAGACGCCTGAGTTGCTTTATATCTACACAGAACCGGATATTACGGATCATGGGAGTCGTTTGTTTTTAAGCATATTCACTTTTTCTGAAGGAAATGTGGATCCAGTGTTTGATTCCTCTGTCTACTCCCCTGCCGGCGCCGGAAACAATTACTGCATCTATCTTGATTGCAACGGAGAATTGATAGAATACTTTGGCCAGGGCGGCGCAAACTATTATGCCGGGTTTTGGCCAATAAACACTTCTCGCTACCTTGAAGACCCCAAAGATGAAGAGGTTGGGCCGACCGATATGACTGGTTTGGCGCAGCTGTACTATGGGCTTGGGCTGGATGGAGGCGAAATATACCTTCAATACGGAAAAGAGATTTCAAGGGTGCAGTTCGGCAAAGCCTCGGAGGAGATCATGGGTAATGTAGCCCAAGTCATATTTCATGGCATAGAATCACCCAGGTACGGGGTAATGCTATATTTGGATAATATATGGAAAGATGTCACGCCTTTCGAAGAAAGCTGCATGACGTATGCGGAGGCCATTGCGTCCCTGGAGGCGCAGCGCTATTCTTCCTGTCTTTGCCGTTATCCTTCCTGTCTACTTTTACTTATGCTATACTTACCGCATGTTTAATGAAACGCGCAGAGCTGCATGGACGGAGGTCTCACTCAGAAATATTAGGGCCAATTATCTTGCGATCCGGGCCCTCGCCCCGGAAAGCGAAGTCATCGCCTGTATCAAGGCGGACGCTTACGGGCACGGCATCGTAAAGGCCGCATGGGAATTCGTACGGGAAGGCATTGAATATCTCGGCGTCTCAACAGTCGACGAAGCTGTCGCGCTGAGGGCAGCCGGAATAAGTACGCCGATCGTCATGTTGTCAGCCACCCCGCGCGGCAACATGCAGGACATAATCGACCTGGACCTTACCCCCGTCATCACGACCCTTACGGACGCGGAGCTGCTATCCGAGGCAGCCGTGCGAAACGGGGCCAAAAAAGACATCCCGTTTTTTGTGGCTATCGAGACGGGCATGGGCAGGCTCGGCTTTTTGCCGACGCCAAAGGCCATTGACGAAATCGTCGCTCTTGCAGGGCTACCCGGGCTAAAGATGGCAGGGGTGCATTCGCACTTTGCAACCGCGGATGAACCCAGCCTCGCTTTTGCGCACGCTCAGATCGAGGCCTTCAGCGCCTTCGTGACACAGCTTTATGAAGCCGGCGTGATCGCGGGCAAGCGCACTATGGCAAACAGCGCCGCCATCATGGCCCTTCCCGAATCGCACTATGAAATCGTCCGGCCCGGCATCGCGCTTTACGGCCTCTACCCGTCGGATACGATGGACAAAAACGTTGTAGAGCTGAAGCCCGCCATGAGCGTCAAAGCCAACATCGTATACGTCAAGAAAATGCCGCCCGGCTTCTCGATCAGCTACGGCCGCCGCTTCGTTACGCGGCGCGAAAGCATCATAGCGACCCTGCCGATAGGCTACGGCGACGGGCTCCCGCGCCTTATGAGCGGCAAGGGCCGCGTCCTCGTGCGCGGCCAGTACGCCCCGATAGTCGGCACGATCAACATGGACCAGTGCATGGCCGACGTCACGGATATCCCCGGCGTAAGCGAATATGACGAAGCAGTCATTATGGGCGAGCAGGCCGGCCACAGAATCGCCGCCGAAGAAATCGCTGACAAATCAGACACGTGCGTGTACGAAGTGGTCTGCCGGTTCGGGCAGCGTCTCCCGAAAAAATATATCTGAGACCGCGCTGTTAAACATTGAACAGGAAGTGGATCACATCCCCGTCCTTGACTTCGTAATTCTTGCCTTCTGCTCTGACAAGCCCCTTCTCTTTGGCCGGCGCCATGCCGCCGCACTTTATCAGGTCGTCATAAGCTATGGTCTCCGCGCGGATGAAGCCGCGCTCGATATCCGAATGTATCTTCCCGGCCGCCTGCGGCGCCTTCGTACCGCGCCTGATCGTCCAGGCACGCGACTCAGGCTTGCCCGCCGTCAGGAAGGAAATAAGATCGAGCAAATGGTATGAAGCCCGTATGAGCTTGTCGAGGCCGGATTCGCTGATGCCGAGGTCCTCGAGGAATTCCTGCCGGTCCTCGTCGTCCAGCTTCGCCAGCTCGGCCTCGAGCTTGGCCGCAGCCACCACGACATCCGACCCTTCCGCTTCGGCGATCCCCCTCACAGCCCTTACATGATCGCTGTCCTCCTCCGCTCCCGCCTCGTCCTCTGAAATATTGGCTACGTAAATGACAGGTTTGCTCGTAAGCAGGTCGATCGAAGAGATGAAAGCGCGCTCATCCTCATCCAGCTCCATAGCGCGCAAGGGCATGCCGGAGAGCAGCCATTCGTTCATCCGTTCGAGCAGCGAAAGCTCCTTTTCGAGCCCTTTATCCCCCTTAAGGGCCTTGCGCGTCTTCTCGATGCGCCGCTCAAGCATCTCGATATCCGCGAATATCAGCTCGAGGTTAACGGTTTCGATATCGCGCGCGGGATCCGTCGTCCCATCCACGTGAACAATATTCTCGTCGTCGAAGCAACGGACCACATGGACTATGGCCGCGCTCTCGCGGATCTGCCCGAGGAACTTGTTCCCGAGCCCGCCGCCCTTTGAAGCCCCCCTTACCAGCCCCGCGATGTCATAAAATTCGATCGTCGTGTAGACAGTACGGTCCGAACTGAACATTTCTGTCAGGACGCGCAGCCGGTCATCCGGAACGGCGACTACCCCTACATTGGATTCTGTCGTCGAAAACGGATAGTTCTCGGCCTCCGCGTCAGATTTCGTAAGTGCGTTAAATACTGTGCTTTTGCCGACATTTGGCAGCCCGACGATCCCGAGTTTCATTCGTCTCCCCCCTCATCCTCTGCGGGCTCTTCACCCCCGCCTTCTTTGTCATCACCACCGGGGGCAGCTTCCTCATCCCCGCTTTCTTTTTCATCGTCCTCAAGGGCAGCCTCTTCATCCCCGGGCTTTTCGTCATCGTCGCCGAGGGCAGCCTCTTCATCCCCGGGCTTTTCGTCGTCACCACCGCCCTTTTCGCCATCTTCTTCCAGGGCAGCCTCTTCATCCCCGGGCTTTTCGTCGTCACCACCGGGAGCCGCCTCGTCACCTCCACCCTCTTTTTCATCGCCCTCTTTACCACTGTCTTCCAGGGCAACCTCTTCACCCCCGCCCTCTTTACCACCGTCTTCCAGGGCAGTCTCTTCACCCCCGGACTCTTCCTCTTCCCCCCCGGCAGCGAGAAGCAAGGCTTGCCCCTTTGACCGCCGCAAGAGTAATATATATATGCCCGCGGCGGCTATTATGACAACCGCCGACAACACCTGAGCCTGCTTGAAATCCCCCCACGGGAAATGCACCATGAGGCTGTCCGTCCGCAGCGCTTCGACAAAAAAGCGCTCTACCGAATAGAGTACGCAGTACAACAGGAACGTCTGCCCGACAAACTTCCTGTTGTTGTCAATACGCCAGAGGATCAGAACCAGTATCAGGCACCATATCGATTCATACAGAAAAGTCGGGTGGACCGTATCCCCGTCCACGATGATTGCCCATGGCAGGTCGGTATGCGTGCCGTGCGCCTCCGAATTGAAGAAATTGCCCCATCGGCCGATTGCCTGGCCAAGCGGGATGCCGACGAAAAATACATCGACGATATTGAAAAACTTTTCTTTATATATTCGGGCAAGCAGCGCCGCCATAAGGCATCCGAAGATAAGCCCGCCGTGGATCGCAAGCCCGCCCGCACGGAAATTGAATATCTCCGCCGGGTTTGCCCCGTAGTATTCCCATTCAAAAATCACATAGTAGGCGCGCGTCCCGATCAGCGCCGCGATAAGTATGAGGATAATAAGGTTGAAAGTGCGGTCCGCCGGGATGCCGTGGTATTTCGGCGCCCTGTAATAGATGACAAAAAACCCGCACACGATACCGAGCGCGACCAGGATGCCGTACCACATCACGTCGAACCCGAAAATGCTGAAAGCTATACGTCCCGGTGATTCCATTATTCTCTTGCGCCTCCCATTATTTTCTAGTGCCTCCCGTCATTTTCTTCGCGCCTCCCATCAATCTCTTGCGCCTCCCGTCAATCTCCAGCGCCTCCCGTCAATCTCCAGCGCCTCCCAGCATTTCGTCAAAAGCCCGCAGCTCGGCTTCGGGGTCATCGGCATTCAGGATGGCCGAGCCCGCGATGATGATTTGCGCCCCGGCCCCTGTGGCATCAAGCAGATTTTTTCGGCTTATCCCGCCGTCTATCCCGATCTTGAAATCCAGCCCGCGCGCTTCGCGAAGCCCCGCGAGCCTCTTGATTTTCTCAAGTGACGCCGGGATAAAGGACTGCCCGCCAAACCCCGGGTTGACGCTCATGACGAGCACCTGGTCTGCGATATCAAGAACGTAGTCAAGGGCCTCCGGGGGCGTTGCCGGGTTGAGCGCCACGCCGCATTTCACGCCCAGCGACTTTACAAGCCGAAGCGTCCGGTCAAGATGCAGCGCTGCCTCGGCGTGTACGGTAATGTATTCAGTATTATCCGTGACGAAATCGGCCACATAGCGCCCCGGCTCAGTGACCATGAGGTGCACGTCAAACGGCAGCTTTGTCTTCCCCGCAAGCGAACGGACCATTGGCGCCCCGAACGAGATATTCGGCACGAAATCGCCGTCCATTACGTCGAAGTGGATATAGCCGACCGCGGGGCAGCCCTCGAGCAAATGAAAAACCCCGCCGAGGTTCGCGTAGTCCGCCGTCAGTATCGAAGGTGCAAGTTTTGCGATTCTCATCTCATCTCCCTTTTCCTGGCAATGCCCGCCTATCCATCCATCTATCTGCCGTACGGCGCCGCGTCCCTCAGCCCCTCAAGCAGCCTCAGATACGAAGCGTACCGCGACTGTTTGACGCCTCCTGACTCAAGCGCCGCCCGGACCGCGCAGTCAGGCTCATTCTCATGCCGGCAGTCCGCAAACCGGCACCCGCCGAGATACTCGCGGAACTCCGGGAAAAGCGCGTCGGGGTTTGCGTCGCTCAGGTCTGCGGCCTCCGCCGCCTCAAAAGAGGTAAACCCCGGCGTGTCATACACCTTCGTGCCGTCCGCCAGCTTGAATATCTCTACATGCCGCGTCGTATGCCGGCCGCGCCCTGTCTTTGCACTGACGTCCCCGGTCTCAAGCCCGACGTCGCCCGTAAGCAGTGCGATAAGTGACGTCTTGCCGACACCAGAAGCCCCCGCAAAGGCCGCGCTGCGCCCCGCGACCAGCCGCCTGAGCTCCGGCACGCCTTCGCCCGTCACCGCCGACATGACTACGGACGGGTATATCCCCGCGTACACGCCCGCAAACCGTTTCGCCTGCATCGGCGACAGGTCGTCCTTGTTGATGCAGACGCAGGCGTCGGCGTCCGCCGCTTCCGCCGTCACAAGGAAGCGGTCAGTCAGTTCAAGGCTGGGCTCGGGCTCTGCCGCAGCCACCGTCACGACAAATATATCGACATTCGCTACGGGCGGCCGGATGAAGGCGTTCCTGCGCTCCGAAATCCAGTCGACAACGCCCTCCTCTTCATCCTGCACCGTGATGCGCACATAGTCCCCGACCAGTGGCGTCACGCCGTCCTTCTTGAAAATCCCTCTGGCCCGGCAACGGTAAATAGCCTCGCCTGTGTCCACGAAGTAGAAACCCGCCAGAGCCTTGACGATCTGCCCGTCAGTCATAAAGCCCCCCAGCCGCCATGCACCTCAAAGACAAATCACCATTCACTTACCGGCCCCCAGCCAAACCCGCGCCATATTTCTGCTATTCTATCTCTTTGAAAAACACTTTCACCGATACGTCTTTCTTTGGCATAGCAAACGAGATCGAAAGCCCGTTCAGGTCAGTAGATACCCCTGTCACCTCCCATTTATCCAATTCATAGCCGTCATCCGGGGTTGCGGTAATGGTCACCGTCTGGCCCGCCTCAAAAGAGCCGCCGCCGGAAATGCTCCCGTGCCCGCCGCTGCCCACTGTGACGTTATACTTTTTCGGCGGATCCGGCGGTTTTGGCGCCTCGATATTGACGGTAACGGTCGCCGTCCCGCTCTTTGACCCGTCCGCGTTGGAAGTAGCGGTGACGTAAGCGGTATAGCTTCCCGGATCCTTCGGGGCCGTATACAGCCCGCTCCCGCTTACGGTGCCGCCGCCGCTGACCGACCATGTTACATCCTGGGAGAAGTCCCCCGACCCTGATACGGTAGCGGAAAACTGTACCGTGCCGCTGGCTTTATTTATGCTTGCCGTGCCGGGGTTGACCGTCACGCCGGTGACTGCCGTCTTCGGCCCGGAGCTGACGAGCACATTGACGATGCCGCCCTCCTTGATCGACGAGCCGGATGGGGGGTTCTGATCCATGATCGTCCCCTTTGGCACGCTGTCGCTGTCCCTTTCGGTGACATTGATTATGAAATCCCCATTCTCCGCCATTGTAAGGGCTTGCTCTATCGTCAGGCCGACGAGCGACGGCACGTCCACTGTGGCCTCCTTCGGCCCAAGGCTGACGACGATATAGATAAGGCTGTTGCCCGGCGCCATCTCCCCGGCCTTCGGCGACTGGTTGATGACCGTATCAACAGGTTCTTCGCTGTTATCATAAGTCACCGTGGGCCTGAACCCTGACGCGGCGATCGCGCGCTCGGCGTCAGCTTTGCTCTTGCCCATCACATCAGGCACCTCTTTTATTTCCTGTGACAGATCGCCGTCATCCGGCTCGGCCTCCATCGGCGCGCCGGCGACTGTCAGCTTGACCTTGCTGCCCGGCCGCGCCTCTTCGCCTCCCTGAGGATCCTGATCCATGACCTCGCCCTCGCTGTACATCGGCTCATCATCATATTCCGGCTCCGGCTCAAACAGAAGCCCCCCGGCAAGATCGGTCAGGTCATCTCCGGCATCGGGGACCCAGCTCTTCACAGGGGGCAGCGGCACTGTCTCGATATCGACCGTGAACCCCTCTTCTTTCAGGATGTCCGTCGCCTCGTCTATGAACAGTCCTACGACATCCGGCACGATGACGGGCTCATAGTTGAAGAACGATATGATAGCTTTGGACAGCGGGATGCTCAATATGACAGCGATTGCCACCGCCGCTATTATCAGAATCATCTTCTGCTTTTTGTCGAGCTTGCCTTGCGGTTTTTTCCTGCCCCCTTTCCTGCCATCGTCTTCATCATCATCTTCATCGTCGTCGTCATAGTCCTTGCCTGCGCCGCCGCCGAACAGGCCAAAGAACCCGCGCCTGCCCCCGTCGTCATCGTCATCATAGTCATCGTCTTCGTCGTAATCGTCGCCCTTCCCCCTTCTGCTTTTGCGGTAATCGGGCTCCTCGTCGGGGTAGTCATCGTCTTCATAAGGCCCCTCGACAGGCGCTGCGGCATTGCTGTAACCGCGCCCCGGCGTCTCCTCCTTGATGTTCGTCGGCTGGACAAAGCCCGCGATTTCGGGATCGTCGATAGCCCCCGTGATGAAATTGACGTTGTCCAGCGCCTTGTACATCTCCTCGATATTGTTGAAACGGTCGCTCTGATATTTTGCCGTCGCCTTCAGTACTATCTGGTCCAGCCCCGGCGGCACGCCCCTGACGAGCCTTGACGGCGGGATGATCGTCTCGTTCATATGCATCACGGCAATGGTCACGGGATTGTCCGCGTCGAAAGGCACGCTGCCGGTGATCATCTCGTAGAGCACTATGCCCAGCGAATAGATGTCCGACTTCTCGTCCACATACTGCCCGCGGCTCTGCTCCGGCGAAAAATAGTGCACCGATCCCATGACAATGCCGCTGTCATTTATTATTGTGCCGTCGGATACTGCTTTTGCTATCCCGAAATCCGTGATCTTGGCCGTGCCGTCTGTTGTAATAAGTATATTGTGCGGCTTGACGTCACGGTGGATGATATTGTTTCGGTGCGCGAGCGCAAGCGCCGACGCTATCTGCTTGGTGACGCGGATACAGCGCTTGTAGTCGAGCGGCGCCTCGGCGGCGATGACATCGGAAAGCGCGTGGCCTTCGACGTATTCCATTACGATATAATAAATATCACGGTCCTTGCCGGCGTCGTGGATCGTCACGATATTCGGATGCAGCAGGCTTGCCGCAGCCTTCGCTTCCCTTATGAAGTTTTCTACGAAAGTCTGGTCCGCGATAAATTCCTTTTTCAGGATCTTTATCGCCACGAAGCGGTTGAGCTGTTTGTCACGCGCTTTGTATACAACGGCCATACCTCCGTCGCCTATCTTTTCGATGATTTCATAGCGTCCCGCCAATACCAAAGTTCCCATAATATCCTCCTGCTTTCTATCTGTTGTCGATACAGATCACCGTGATGTTGTCACTGCCGCCCTTTTCGTTGGCCGCGTCGACAAGCATCCTGCAAATCGTATTCATGTCTTCCCTGCTTCCGGCTATGGCCGCGATCTCCTCATCGGTGAGCTCGCCATGCAGCCCGTCGGTACAGAGCAGCAAACGGTCATCAGGCCTTAAGTCAAAACGGTAAAAATCCGGCTCGGTATAGTCTTCCGCCCCGAGCGCCCTTGTGATGATATTCTTTTGGGGATGCCTCCGCGCTTCGCTGCGGGTAAGCGTCCCGGCGTTTACGAGTTTGTTGACATAAGTGTGATCCTCCGAAAGCTGGGAGAAGTCGCCGCCGCGCAGCATGTAAGCCCTGCTGTCCCCCATATTGACCACATAGACCGATTCCATATCAAGGTAGCACAGCACGATGGTCGTCGCCATCTTCTCCTTCGCGGGATCGGTCATAGCCTCCCTCATGATCTCGGTATTGATCATTTGCATACACCTTTGAAAATAATCCTTGAACCAGTCTTCCCGCTGCTGCCCTTCAAGGCCGTCGGCCCCGGCAAGCGGGTTTGCCGCCAGGAAGTTTTCAATTCCCGTCATGGCCTTCCTGCTTGCGATCTCGCCGGAATTCTGTCCGCCGACGCCGTCCGCCACGGCGAAGATCCCCTGAGCGGGCAGAAGCAGAAGAGCGTCTTCATTACCGCTGCGCTTCCTGCCTGTATCGGTACGGAACCCAAATGTCTGATTGCGCATGCTTATCCTCCGAAAATGGTCCCTGTCCGTTTCAACTTACAAACGAAAAAACCATCTGTTTTTCCCGTCATCGGCAAGAGCTGGATCTTATCGACAAGCTCAAACCTGCTGTTTGCCCTTAGGAAAGCGTCGACTACATCCTGGTTCTCGCGTTTCGCGATAGTACAGGTCGAGTATACGAGGACGCCCCCCGGTTTTATATAATTCGCGGAGGCTGTAAGTATGTCAAGCTGCATCCCTGGCAGCCCCCTCATAGCCTCGTCAAATTCCTTGTACTTGATCTCCGGCTTCCGCCGCACGACGCCGAGGCCGGAACACGGCGCGTCTACAAGCGCCCTGTCAAAGGCGCCGGCAAGCGCAGGATCGGCAATGCGGCCGTCCCCTCTTTTTGCGGTAACGATTTTTATCCCGAGCCTGGCCGCTTCCTTCTCTATAAGGCCGATTTTTTTCTCATGGATATCGGCCGCAATAATTTTCCCTTTATTGCCCATTGCCTCCGCGATAGCCATTGTCTTGCCGCCCGGCGCCGCACAGACATCGATAACGGTCTCGCCCGGCCTGGCGCCAAGGCTTTCGGCCGCGATCCTTGAGGCCTTGTCCTGAACGGAAAACATGCCCTCCTTGTACAGCGAGGTGCCAAGGAGCTGTTCGCCTTCGACAAAAAAGATATCCGGCAGGTCCTCGTCCGCCTCAACAATGAATCCCAGGTTTTCAAGCTGCGTTTTCAGGGCCTTCGGCTCGACCTTAAGCGTATTTGCCCGGATGCAAAGCTCCGGCCTGCTGTTGAGCGCTTCAAGCAGCCGCTCGACCCGCTCCTCATTCTCAAATTCACCGAGCCACATCCTGACGATCCAAGGGGCAAAGCTGTAAGTGATGGAGAGGCGCCGGACTTCGTCCTCTCCCGCCGGCGGCAGCGCCATGTTTTCCCTGTCCCTCAGATACTGCCTCATGACGCCGTTGATGAACGGCCCGCGGCCCCGCGCGTAGCGTTTCGCGAGCTCAACGGTCTCAAAGACCGCGGCGTAATCCGGCACGGAGTCAAGGGATGTGGCCTGGTAAAATCCCAGCCGCAGAAGCACCCTGTCAGAAGCCGGCAGCTTCTCGACCGGCGTCTTGATGAAATGCCCTATGAGAAAATCAAGATACAGCTGCTTTTTTATTGTCCCGTATACGAGCTCGCGCACAAACGCGGCCCGGTCCGTATTCACTTTATCTATTGCGTTTTGGACAGCAAAATTCGAGTACGCCTTGTTCTCCTCGACGTCTCTTAAGGCAAGATATGCGGCTTTTCTCGCACTGTCCAAATTCACGGCCTCCGTTATGCCAGGGGTCTTTCTGTTTCGAACGAGTTGCCTTTGATATACTCCCTCACAGGCATGGCTTTCCTCCCCGGCGCCTTCAGCGCCTCGATAAGGAAGACGCCGCTGCCCGTGCGGATACCGATCCCTTCCTTGGATACAGCAAGCACCGTCCCGGGCTCTGATTTATCATACATCTCCCGGAGATCCCCGCCGGAAACGTCAAATGCCGGCCAGTCTTCCGGGTCTATGCCCCTTGCTTCTGTTACGACGATCCGTTCGCCGCCATTCATCACGAAAGCGCCGGGGGCGGGCGTCATCGCACGGACCTTTAAGACCGCTTCACCCGCGCTTTTGCGCAGGTCGATCTGCCCTTCGGCTTTGCTGATTTTCTCAGCGTATGTAGCTTTTGATTCATCCTGGGGGATGCGCGGCGCAGTCCCGTTGACCAGCGCCGGGATCATGTCCGTCAAAAGCCCTGCGCCAAGCCGGGCAAGCCTGTCGGTAAGCCCGCCGGCGTTCAATTCCGAGACATCCGTCCTGGCCGTGGCGATCATATCGCCTTTATCAAGCTCCTCGGCCATATACATCAAGGTCACACCCGTTTCCCTCTTTCCATCAAGGATCGCTCGCTGCACAGGCGCCGCGCCCCGATACTCGGGAAGCAGCGACGCGTGGATGTTCACACAGCCAAGCGCCGGTAATCCCAGTAATGACTTAGGCAAAATCTTACCATAGGCCGCAACCACAATCAAGTCAGGCCCGGCCTTTTGAAGCGCCCGCAGAAAATCTTCGTTGTCTTTGATGCGTTCGGGCTTCAGTAAGGGCAGGCCGTTTTCCTGCGCGTACACAGAGACGGGGGTCGGCAAAACCTTCCCGCCCCGCCCGCGCACCCGGTCCGGCTGCGTGACGACACAGACTATCCGGTGTCCCGCCCGGTGCAGCGCTTCCAGAGCCGGCGCCGCAAAATCCGGCGAGCCCATGAACACGACAGAAAGCGTTTTATCACTCATCCTGCTCCGCCTCTTCTTCAGGCTTGACTTCCTCCACCGACTCCGCAATATCCGTATACAGGATGCCTTCCAGATGGTCGATCTCGTGCAGCAGCGCCTTGGCGAGCATCCCCTCGCCTTCGATCTCAAAGGGCTTGCCGTCCATGCCCGTCGCGCGCACCTTGACGCGGGCAGGCCTGTTCACGACGCCGACCATGCCCGGCACAGACAGGCAGCCTTCCCTGGACGTCACCCTTTCTTCCGAAACCTCGATGATCTGCGGGTTTACCAGGGTGTACTTGATGATTTCAGGCTCCTGCTCCGGCCCTGCTTCGGGCCCAGCCTCCGGCCCAGCTTCGGACCCAGCCTCCTGGCCCGGTTCGTGCCCAGCCTCCCGGCCTGCTTCGTGCCCAGCCTCCTTGCCTGCTTCCTGCCCAGCCTCCTGCCCTGCTTCGGATCCAGCCTCCTCCTCTTCCCCCGCGTCCGTGACGTCGATAACAACGAGCCGCCTGAGCACGCCTATCTGCGGCGCCGCCAGACCGAGGCCGTTCGCATCATACATGGTGTCCCACATATCTTCCTCGAGCTCACGGATATGGTCTGTGATCCCCTTTATCTCCCGCGACCTCTTGCGGAGCAAAGGATCACCTTTGTAGATGATATTCCTGAGTGCCATTTGCGCCTTTCCGGGCAGCGCCCTACATCAGCGAATACGGATTTACATCTATTATTATACGATAACCAGCCTGCGCGTCTGTATTGATTTTTTGCTTTATCTCCATCAGCGTGTTTTCAAGCGCCTTTCGGGCCTTTGTCTCCGCTTTGATATACAGGTGGTAGCGGAAATCGTCGCCTATCTTTGCTATCGGCGCCTGCCTCGGCCCAAGCAGCGCCTCCTCCCGAAGAAGCCCCTTCACGCCCAAAAGATCCGCCCGCACCTTAAGAGCCCCCTCGCCCGCGCGGCCTTCGTCGGCAGACATGGCCGTGACCTGCACCACGTCGGAAAACGGCGGGTACAAAAGCGACTTCCTGAAGTATAGCTCCGTGCGGTAAAAACCCTCGTAGTCGTTGTCCGAAGCGGCCTCGATGGCGTAGTTCTCCGGCATATAGGTCTGTATGACGACGCGCCCGCGCTCCTCGCGGCGCCCGGCCCGGCCCGACACCTGCGTGATGAGCTGGTAAGTCCGCTCCGGCGACTTGAAATCCGGGATATTCAGGCTTATATCCGCCGCAACGATGCCAACGAGCGTAACATTTGCAAAATCAAGCCCTTTTGCGATCATCTGCGTCCCGATAAGGATGTCGATCCTGCCCGCGCCGAATTCCTTAAGGATCTTTTCCCCGCTCCCCCGTTTTTTCGCATTGTCCGCGTCAAGCCTTGCGACCTTGGCATCGGGGAACGCCTCCTTTGTCAATTGCTCGACCTGCTCGGTCCCGAGCCCGAAATACCTGAGGCCCGGCCTCCCGCAGGAAGGGCAGGCGTCAGGGACCCTGCGCGACAGCCCGCAGTAATGGCATACAGCCAGGTCTTCCGCCTTGTGGTAGGTAAGCGAGATATTACAGCATCCGCATTTCATGACATATCCGCAGGAGGGACAGGAGACAAACGACGACCAGCCCCTGCGGTTCAGGAAAAGCATGGCCTGCTTGCCGTCCGCAAGCGTCTCTTCCAAGGCCCCGTGCAGCGTTTCGCTGAAGATGCTCTTATTGCCTTTCAAGACTTCGGAGCGCATATCCGCCACGGCCAGAAGCGGCAGCGGCGTCGTATTGAAACGCTTTGTTAGCATAAGTTTTTTATACAGCCCCTGCCCCGCGCGGTATGACGAGACGACAGACGGCGTCGCGCTGCCAAGAAGCACAGTCGCGCCGGCGGCAACAGCCCTTTTCACCGCGACCTCAACGGTATCGTATTTGGGACTTTTGTCCGATTTATAGGTGCTTTCATGTTCTTCATCCACGACGATAAGCCCCGTATCCGAAAAAGGCGCAAAGACCGCGGACCGCGCGCCGATCGCGATATCTACCTCGCCCCTCTTTATACGCAGCCATTGCTCATACCGGTCGAGGAGCGTCAGCTTGCTGTGCAGGATCGCGATCCGCTCCCGGCCAAAGCGCTCGACAAACTTAGTCACGGTCTGGTGCGTCAGGCTGATCTCCGGCACAAGCATTATCACCTTGCGGCCAAGATCGAGCGCCTTTGCCGCAGCCGTCAGGTAGACCTCGGTCTTCCCGCTGCCCGTAACGCCGTGCAGCAAAAACACCTCCGCCTTTTTCGCTTCGATCGCGGGCAGCACAGCCGCGGCCGCGCGCCTTTGCTCACGGGTCAGCGCCGGCCCCGTCCCTTCTTTATCACCACCGCCAGAAGCCCCGTCAACACCATCACCATCACCACCGCCATCGCGAAGAGCCCCGGCGTCTCCCTCACATGCAATTTCTTCCGCACCTTTATTCTCAGGCCCCGCGTCAACCTTCCTTTTGCGCGGCCTCCCGGCGGGCGCGAAACACTGCGCCGCCTCTATATACCGGCAGTAGTACCGCCCGCGCATCCACTTGCACACCTCAACGGCCCCCTCCGGCAGCGACAAATCCTCGTCCACCTCCGCGATCTTCAGAATCCGCTTCCCCTCAAGCTCCGGCGCCAGCTCATCATGCAGCTCAAAGACATAGCCCGACATACGCACCGCACCCACGCCAAACTGCGCCCTTACCCGCGCCCCGATCCTGATGTCGGGAAAATCAGACGCGTCGTATGTGAAATAATTGTCTACATTGTCGCTCTTAGTGTCTATGACGACGTCGGCGTATTTCATCAGCCCCGGCCCTCGTCGTCATCACCCTGCGAGGCAGCCTTCGCCCCGCCGTCACCCTGCGAAGCCGCCCGCATGGAAAACCTGCACCCGCAATAGTCCTGCCGGTACAGCCCGTAAGCCCTGGCAAGCTCGGCCGAACGCTGCTCCCCGCCAAGCTTTTTATAATCTCCATCCTCAAACGCAAGACCGTAGCGCAGCGCAAGCGCCTTGCCGGCCTCAAGCACCATCTCATAACTCTTGTGCCTGCTGACGGACAATGTCGTAGAAAAATACTCGTACCCGTGAAGCGCTGCATACTCCGCCGTCTTTTCAAGCCTGTCGTATATGCAGCGGCGGCAGCGCGCCCCGCCTTCCTCCAGGCCCTCGGTCCCCTGTACAAGCCTCAAAAACGCCTGTGGCGTATAAGGCGCGCAGATAAGCTCAAGCTGCCCGCCCATACCCGAAGCGTTGTAGCTCTCGACGAATTGCTTCTGCCCCTCAAGCCTCCTCAGGTATTCCGCCTCATCGTCGATATTGGAGTTGCAAAAATAGAGCGTGATACGGAAGCGCGGCGCAAGCCTTTCAACAACTGCCGTACTGCACGGCCCACAGCAGGAATGCAACAAAATCGCTGGCCGCAAAACATCCGGTCCGAAAGAGACCACGGCCGCGTCATTTGTTATATCATTTAAGCCCTGTTCAAGTAAATCAGAGTAATGAGTCGATTTTGCCATACAGCGTCGCCTTGTCGAGGACGCCGCTTACGCGGTCGGCTATCTGGCCGTCCTTGAAGAAAAGCAGCGTCGGGATGCTCATGATCTTGTTGTCTATTGCGATCCCCTTGTTTTCGTCAACGTTGATTTTGGCAAATACCGCCCTGCCCGCGTACGCCTCTTTTGCCTCTTCAAATATCGGCGCCATCATCTTGCACGGCCCGCACCAATCGGCATAAAAGTCGACAACGACTACCCCGCTCCCCGTAACATCATTATAATTGTTGTCGTTCAGCACCTGTATTTCACCCATGAAAAAACCTCCTCCGCACGTTGCCTATCTCCCGCTTATCTGCCTTGCTCCTCACGGCATGTGCTCCCATACACTTAGTACGCGACGCCGCATACCGCCCTGGCGCACCCGGCCCTGCGGAAAATACTCCACCGTGACAACCATTGTCCACCAAGTATTTTAACATATTATGCGTCAATAGATACGCTTAACAGGGAAACTCTCCGCCGCCAGCGCCTTCAGCACGCGCTCTATGTGTTCCGGCCCGTTCGTCTCGATCGTCACCTCAAGCACGACCCTGTTTGAATAACGGTCCAGTGCCTTGAACTGGTTATGGTCGAGCTCGATGACATTCGCCCCCTCGCGGGCAAGCAGGGAAGCCACGTCCACAAGCTGCCACGGCTTATCCGGCAGCTCCACGGAAAAGCACATAATCCGCCCCCTGCTGATCATGCCCTGGTTGATGACCGAGCTTATAGTCACAGTGTCGATATTGCCCCCGCTTATCACGCAGACGATCTTCCGGTCGGCCCTCGCCCTCTTGCGCGCGCCCGCAAGCGTCAGGACCCCGGCCGCCTCCGCAACGAGTTTGTGCTTCTCCATCACAAGCAGGATGTTTTCCATTATGTCGCGCTCGCTCACGGTCACAAGCTCGTCCAGATATTGCTTGATAACAGCAAATGTCAAATCGCCCGGCCGCTTGACGGCGACGCCTTCCGCGCATGTATGAATACTTTGCTCGCGCAGGACCTTGCCCCTTTCAAGCGAACCCTTGATAGCGGGCGAGCCCTCCGGTATGACGCCGATGACCTTGACATTCGGGTTGACAGCCTTTGCGTAAAGCAAAATGCCCGCGATCAGCCCCCCGCCCCCGATCGGGCAGAGTATCTCGTCAGCGTCCGGAAGCTCTTCCAGTATCTCCTTTGCAAGTGTCCCCTGCCCGCAGACGACAAGGTAGTCGTCAAACGGGTGTATGAAAGCCCTGCCCTTTTGCTCCGCGAGCTCCATCGCCTTTTCGAAGCTTTCGTCATACGCGTCGCCGTACAGCACGACCTCCGCGCCATAAGCCTTCGTCGCCTCGACCTTGAGCAGCGGCGTTATCCCCGGCATGACGATCGTGGCCTTCGTGCCCCTGCGCTCCGCCGAAAAGGCAACGCCCTGCGCGTGGTTGCCGGCCGAAGCCGAAACGATGCCCCGCTTAAGCTCATCCCTCTCAAGCGACGCGATCTTATTGTACGCCCCCCTGATCTTAAAAGACCCCGTCACCTGCAGGTTCTCAGGTTTGAACCAGACCTCGCACCCGTAGTCCCCGCTGTAATAGTCGCTCTTGATAAGCGGCGTGTCCTTTATGACGCCGGAAAGCCGTAAGGCCGCCTGCTCTATCCCCGCCCTATGATCCTGTTTCAGCCATTTGCGTACTTCGCTCTGCTCCATCGCCCGCTCCCACCTTTCAAGGTTTTATTTTTTTATTCTATTATAATTGTACCAATAATAACCTGCTCCCGATATAAAATAATGTACTTGGGGCAGGCACGCCATGACACCCCTGATTCAGCTTTTTAGCCCGCAGCCAGCTCCCCCGAAAAGCTGAACGTATTGACCGACGTGATGCGCACGGGGATGGTTTCGCCTATGAGCGCCCCTGCGCTGCCCGGCCCGGCAGGGGCCGGAAAGCTCACTAGCTTGCCGTGTGGCGTGCGGCCCGACAACATAGCCGCGTTGGTCTTTGACGGCCCCTCGACAAGCACTTCCTGCACCGTGCCGACAAAGGCGCGGTTTTTTTCAAGTGTAATGGCATTTAACCGCGCCACCATCCGGCCAAACCGTTCGCGCATTACCGTCTCGGGCACGGTATCCCCGTACCCCGCAGCCGGCGTCCCCTTACGCGGCGAATAAAGGAACGTGAACGCCGAGTCGAAGCGCACGCGCTCGATGATATCCATCGTATCTTCAAAATCCTCATCCGTCTCGCCCGGAAACCCGACGATCAAATCTGTTGTTATTACAATATCCGGCCTCGCCGCGCGCAGTTTTTCCGCGAGCACGATGTATTCTTCTTTCGTATAGCGCCTGTTCATGCGCTCAAGCACACGCGAGCTGCCCGCCTGCACCGGCAGATGTATGGACGGGCACAGATGCGCCGCCCCGCCCTCCCCTGCCGGCTTGAACATGCCTATCAGTTTATCCGACAAGTCCTTGGGGTGTGAAGTCATGAAGCGTATGCGCAAGGCGCCCGGCACATCGTCCACCATGGCGATCAGGTCCGCGAAGTCAACGGTTTCTGCCCCGCTTTTCCCCGAATATGAGTTGACATTCTGCCCAAGCAGCAGTATCTCCTTCGCGCCGGCGCCCGCAGCCTCCCGCACCTCCGCAAGGATGTCTTGCGCGTCGCGGCTGATTTCCCGCCCGCGCGTGTACGGCACTATGCAGTAAGTGCAGAAATTGTTGCAGCCGTACATGATATTGACGCTCGCCTTGAAAGGGAACCTGCGCCGCACCGGCAGCCCCTCAGCAAGCGACACACGCCCCGGCAGCACCGAAACAACCGGCCCGGCCTTAAGAGGGCGGCGCTTCGCCAGCACGCCCTCGATCATCTCCGGCAGCGCGCTTATATTGTGCGTACCAAAAACCAGGTCGACCCAGGCATGCTTATCCTTTATCTGTTGTGTAATGTGCTCCTGCTGCATCATACAGCCGCAGACCGCTACTATCGAATCCGGGCGTTCCGTCTTGACATGTTTGATATGCCCAAGCAGCCCGAAAAAGCGGTTGTCCGCGTTTTCACGCACGCTGCACGTATTCACAACGATGACGTCCGCGTCCTTATACCCGTTCGCGCCGTTATACCCCATCTGCTCGAGCAGCCCGGCGATCGTCTCGCTGTCCCGCTCGTTCATCTGGCACCCCATTGTCTCAATCGCGTAAGTGCTCATTAGTAAAGTATAGCCTTTATCGCCTCGTTTGCAAATCCCATATATTGACATTATTATCATATTGTGCTATTCTTCCGCCATGGAACCGAATGCCGCAGCCACCAAGAAAAACCCTCCTCCAGCGCCCCCGCGCAGGCCGCTCGCCTATATCGCGGCCGCATACATAGCGGGCATCGCTTTCTGCTACTATTTCGCCCCGCCGCGGGCAGCCCTTATCGCAGCCCTGCTAACTGTCGCAGCCCTGCTGGCCATAGCCGCCCTGGCATCTGTGGCAGTTTCCGCCGGCATCATCTGCCGCTATCCGGCCTTTCCGTCCTTCATTTTCGTGTCAATACTCGCCGCCGGCTTCCTCGCCGGCGCCCTCTACGCGCACACATCCTTTTCCCGTACTGACCCGCTCGAACTTCAGATGACAAACGGCCAGGGCTATGCCGATGACGTAGTCGGCCACGTACTCAAGGCCGAGCAGCGCGATGTGGACTATCAGCTCCTGACCGTATACGCTGACGGCCGCAAACTGCTCGTGCGCGTCTACGGGGAAAAGGGCAAGCCTATGGCGCCCGCGCCCGAAGATCTGGTCGGGCGTCGCGTTTCACTTTCAGGCGCGCTCTCATTTCCCGACACGGCGCGAAACCCCGGCGGCTTCGATTACCGCCTGTACCTGCTGTCAAAAAACATCCGCATCATCCTGACCTGCGCGCTTCCGGGCGACTTCACCGTCCTCAATGAAGGCCCGGACCCGGCGGGCAATAATGGCGTGCTGCGCGCCGAAGGGAGCAGTGCGGCCGCGACGACCCTGAAGGACATCCCCTGGCATGTGCTCGGCCTGCTCGCCAAGGCAAAAGCGGCTTTCACCAAGCGCGTAGGCTCGGTCCTGCCCGAAGAAGAGGCCGCCCTGATGAACGGCATGATGTTCGGCGACAAGGAGGCCATGGACGAGGAGACCTACGACCTGTTCAAACGCAACGGGGTCGCGCACATCCTCTCTGTCAGCGGTCTGCACGTAGGCATGGTCTACGCGTTTGTTTCCGCGGCGCTCGGCCGCCGCAAGACAAAACGGTTCTATACGACAGTACTTATTCTGCTCCTTTGTTATGCGGCGCTCTCAAACTTCTCGCCTTCCGTGATGCGCGCGTTTTCAATGATTGCCGTACATATCTGCGCCATGCTTTTAAACCGCCGCTACGACATGCTGACAGGCATAATGCTCTCCGCCTTTATCATGCTGCTGATAAACCCTTTGGCACTCTTCGGCATCGGCTTCATCCTGTCCTATACAGCAGTTTGCTCTTTGTCGTTCGCCCTGCCGTTCATAGAGCGGCATACAGGTTTCAGGGACAATCTGTCAGGGCGCAGCGTCCACAGCGACGAAATGCAGGAGCTGTACGGCGCAAGCCTGCTTACCGTGATCAGCGGGTATGTGCTCAAGGCCTTCGTCATGTCAGCGGCTATACAGTTCTTCATGTTGCCGCTTACAGCTTACTTTTTCAACTGCCTGCCCCTTACAGCCGCCTTTGTCAATATCCCGGTCATCGCCCTGGCCTCGGTAATAGTCCCCGTCGGCCTCGTCGTGCTGCTGCTCACTTCCGCCGGGGCAGCCCTGCCACAGCTTTGCCTTGTACTTGGCACAGCGACCGATGTCGGCGCATCGTCAGCCGGCGCCCTTATCGACGCCATGCTCTTTTTTACGCGGCTGGCTGACAAGATACCCTTCGGCAGCCTGACAGTTGCCTCCCCCCCGCTCCCCGCCCTGCTGCTCTTCTACTGCTTCGCCTACTACCTGCTGTCAGACGCCTTCGCCATGAACATCGCAGGACTGCGAAAGATAGCGCCACCGCATGTCCAACCACCCGGCGCCGCTGCGGTGAACATAGCAGGGCTGCGCAAGGTAGCGCCGCCGCGCTTCCAACTGCACAGCGCCGCTGCGGTGAACATGGCCGGACCTGAAGATGCCGCCGGATCAAGCCATGCGCCACCGCATGTCCAACCACCCGGCGTTGCTGCGGTGAACATGGCCGGACCTGAAGATGCCGCCGGACCAAGCCATGCGCCACCGGGTTTCGGCAAGCGCGCCCATATACTGCTTGTGACGGCAATGATCATCATAGCTTCTCTTCTCCTGGCAATAGCGCCGACATCAAAACCGTCCGGCGCGATCTATACCTTCGTCGATGTCGGGCAGGGCGACTGCCTGCACATCCGTACGGCAGACGGAAGGAATTACCTGATGGACGGCGGCGGCAATTTCGACTACAATGTCGGGAAAAACGTACTCGCGCCCTACCTGCTGAAAAACGGCGTCACAAAACTGGACGGCGTCTTTGTATCCCACCTGCACATGGATCACTTCAAAGGCCTGGTTGAACTCGCGGGGCATATAAGCACAGACGCTATATATGTCTACGACGGCAACCGAATTGACCCCGAAGCGGTCACACACGCTTTTCCCGTCAACAAAGGCGGGGGAAACAACCTGCCCGGAAGCGACCCGCAAGCTGCCGGTGGCTCACTTGGCGGCGCCTTCGCCCCTGAAAGCCTGCGCTATCTTGCCGCCGGGGACGCCGTCCTCCTTGGAGCGTTTGCGCGCGCTGAGGTGCTCTATCCGCCAAAGCGTACTGAAGATGAATATATGTATGACATGGCAAATACCGAAGACGAAAACCGCAGCAGCCTGATCATCCGCTTTGAAAATGAAAGCGTAAGTGTCCTGATGACCGGGGATATTTCAAAAGACGGCGAACAGGCCGTGCTTATGATGTCCGATCCCTCATGCGACATCCTGAAAATCGCGCACCACGGCAGCAAGAATTCGACCTCAGAACCTTTGCTGGCCTCGGCTGACCCCGAAATCGCCGTCATCCAGGTCGGCAGGAACACATATGGGCACCCTGCGCCCGATACGCTTGAAACCCTCGCAGGCTCCAGCATCCCCGTCTACCGCAACGACGAGGACGGCGCCATCCTTATTTACCCCGTCCCCGGCGGGTTCTCCGTGCTTACAGTCAAACGCGACCTCACCTCCCCCATGCTGCTGAAAGGATTTGAAAAAGAGTGCCAAAATGCCAACACCCAAAGAGACATATAGCTTACTGCCGGGGGTATTACTACCAGGGGTATTACTGCCAGGGGTATTTTGGAGGAGTGGCAGCGATCCGGAGAAAACATAGCCTTTCTTGGCACAGATCGCGCCCAAAGTACGATTTCCAGGCCACAATTCCTTCTTTTAGCCAAAAAAGCCGTATATTTTCTTTGAGAATCGTACTTTGGGCGCGATTTGTGCCAAAATCCCGCTATTTTGTCAGGATCGCAGTTTAGGGGACAGGTCAAAGCCACTTTACCCAAGACGAGGAAGGAAGGAAAGAAGGAAGGAGCCGAATAAAAACCTTCGATTGCCACAACCTTGTGCTCGCTACTTCACGCAACGTACTGGGTCACTGCGAAGTCGGGTGTGAACGGTGTGAACGGTAAAATTGTCCTTGCTGGATTCAGAAAATATTTGTCCTTGTTGGGTTCGATAGCTGACTTAATGCCCTTCACGTGATATATTAGTCGCATGGGTTTCAGGCAAATCGAAAATGATATAAAGAGCGGCGCGGCCGACAGACCCGCACCCATCCTGCTCTGCGGAGAGGAGCGCTTTCTCATCGACTTCTACGAGAGGAAGCTCGAAAGCCTTTTTTCCGCTGGCGGCAACGACGCAGACAGTAATAGAAACACAAGCAGTGACGGCAGCGGCAACACCGGCAAAGGCGACAGCAGAGGCGCCGGCAATAGCAATACAGGCAAAGCCGTACGCGAGCTGGACGTCACGGTCTTCTACGGCAACGAAGAAGGCGACGCGTCGATCATGGGTGCGCTCGATACTTTCCCCATGCTGTCGCCGGTCAGGATCGTCATCGTGAAAGAGCATCCGGGGCTCTCCTCACCGGGGCAAAAAGCAGACGAGACGCAAGAGGAAAACACCAGGAAGAAAAAGAAAGGCCTCCCGGAATTCCTCGCGCAGATCCCACCCACATCGCGCCTCATATTCACATCCGGCAAAGTGAACAAAACCCGCGCACTGTATAAATCCATCGCAAAACACGGGACTGTCTACGAGTTTTCGCGCCTTGACGAGGCCGACCTTCAGAAATTTTCGCGTAAGCGTTTCAAAGCCTTCGGTACGGAGATATCGCAAGACGTGCTCGAAGCTTTTATATTCGCTACCGGGTACCTCGAGAAAGACTCCGAAAACGACTTGTTCACCATCGAAAACGAAGCATATAAGCTCTCCTCCTTCGCCATTTCCGAAGGGCGTACGGATATATCACACAAGGATCTTGAAGAGTGCATGCCCGGTATACTCAGGACGGATGTGTTTGCGATGCTAGACGCAATCAGCTTGGGCAAAAAGGCCGAAGCCGTGCAGCTGCTTGAAAACTCGCTGGCCAGCGGCGAGAGCGCGTTCAGGCTCCTTTCACTGTTCACGGGGCATTTTGAAATAATGCTCGGCTACAGGGAACTGAGCGCCGAAGGGCACAATGCAAAAGAAATCACGAAAATCATGGGAGAGCGCAGCGATTGGCGCGTAAAAAAACTTGGCGGCTTCGCGCAGCGTTTCGATTTGGAAAACCTGAAATTCATCCTCGGGCAGCTTTACGACATGGAACGCCAAATAAAATCGGGCGACATCCGTGAGCGTCACGCGCTTACCGTGCTTCTTGCAGAGATTTGATATGTAATTATTCCGCGGTCGAAACTGATCTATTGACCCGGTCGCTGACCATTACCCGATCGAAACTGATCTATTGACCCGGTCGCCGACCATTACCCGATCGAAACTGATCTATTAGCCCGGCCGCCGGCCATTACTCGATTGGCACGGACCTGTGCCCAAGCCCTATCACGACATCATTCAAATGCAGGAGCCCGATGCTCATGAAAACGCATACCGACAGGTGCTCGCCACAGCGCGCAATAGCGATCTTTCCGCCGCCGTTCAGACCGATGGCCTTCTCCGCAATCTGGGCGACGGCTTCCCGCGCCGCTCCCGCGATCGCCCCATCCTGCACATGGTTTTCCCTGGTCAGACCGGCCTTGCGCGACGCAAGGATCGCGCGCTCGATGATAACGTGGATAGAGCTCATGATATCCCCACCGATGTCAACGGCAACCGCCTTCACCCCCACTTCCGCAAGCGAGGCGATGTATTTCTCCTCCGATTCGCGCGAAGTTGTCACCGACAGCCGGATGGCTGCGCGCGCAACATCCACGCTGTCATATTTTTTATCCATAATATGGTCTCTCACCTTTCTATGCGCTATCTTATCATATTTCAAAGATGTAGTTTACGTGTCCTGCCGGCGAAAGTCACGCGAAATCTGCAAAACCCCATTGTTTTGACAAAAACAGTATAATATAAATAATATGTACCTATATACTGCGTTTTCTGTATATAATACGATAGACGACGTCAAGGTATGCAGGAAAGAGAAAGATATAGATATGGAACCAACAAGACTCTCGCAAACCCGCGTTTTCGACGTGAATGAGAACGGATATGAATCGCCCGGCCAGCCCTACGGCGCCGGGCAGAGGCCGGGTTTGACAACTGAAAATGCCGCCTTTTTCACGCAGAGGCCCAGGCAGGAGCGTATTTACGCGCCCGGCGATCCTGCGCAACCGCTTTCGCAACAACCGCGGACGCAGCATCAGCAACCCCTTAGCACAGGACAGCAAACACAATATACGCACCCGCAACAGCCGCAACAGCGTCTCCGGGCACAATATATACAACAGCAACAAGCGCCATACGCGCAGCCCGAACAGCAGCAATTACTGTATTCCCAGCCCGTACAGCAGAAAGGGCCCCGGGAGCAAGTCGCACAGCCCAGGCGGTCAAGCCAGGAAATGATGTATGCGCAGCCACAGCCGCAAACAAAGCCGCAACAGCGGGAGGCTTTATTTGGGGACGCGCCGAAAAAGCCGGCTCAGCCCGCCCGGAGCGAGTATCAGCAAACGCAATATACGCAGCCCGAACCGGCGCCGCACCAGGAACGGCAGACACAACCCAGGCCTCAGCAGGCACAGACGCAATACCGGCAATCGCCATATTCACAACCTGAGCCGGCCAGGCCAAATGAACAGTACGCACAGCCATGGCAGCAGCAGGCCCAGACGCCGCCGCGGCAGGGACTATATACACAGCCCGAACAAACACGCGGGCAGGAACAGCATCCACAGCCAAAGCAGCATCAGGGCCAGGCCCGTCAGGCGTCATATTCGCAGCCCGAGCAAACGCACGGGCAAGAGCAATATGCACAGCCAAAGCAGCAGCAGGCTCAGACCCGGCAAGCGTCATATGCGCAACCCGAGCACGCGCGCCCACAGGAGCAGTATGCGCAGCCTAAGCAACAGGCGCAGACACCGCCCCGGCAAGCGTCATATTCGCAGCCCGAGCACGCGCGCCCACAGGAGCAGTATGCGCAGCCAAAACAGCAGGCGCAGACACCACCCCGGCAAGCGTCATATACACAGCCTGAACAGGCACGCCCGCATGAGCAGCAGGCGCAGACGCCGCTAAGGCAAATGCGGTATTCGCAACCGGAGCAAGAGTTTTTACGTGAGCACCAGGCACAGCCACAGCAGCAGGGGCAGGCAAAGCAGCAGGGGCAGGGACTGCTCAGGCAAATGCGGTATTCACAACCTGAGCAGGAACAGCCACAGGCGCCGCCAAGGCAAATGCGGTATTCGCAGTCTGAACCAAACAATTCCCAGGAGCAGACAGCGCAGCCAAAGCAGCAACAAATGAATCAACGGGCCCGGCAGGAACAGGATGCCCAGTCCGCAAAGCAGCAGCAAGCGGCACTCGGGGCGGCAAAGCCCAAGCCGGAACAACCGACACAGAAGCCGTCACTACAGACACTGACGAAAGCAATAAAATCACGCACGCAAGCCTGGCGGATGAAATTTGAAAACGAACAGCCAAAACCGAAACAACAGGCAGAGAAGCCACAGCAGGCCCAGCAGCAGGCAGAGAAGCCAATGCAGGCTCCGCATCAGGCACAGCAGGCCCAACAGCCGGCAGAGAAGCCGCAGCAGGCCCAGCATCAGGCACAGCAGGCCCAACAGCAGGCAGAGAAGCCGCAGCAGGCTCCGCATCAGCCACAGCAGGCCCAACAGCCGCTGCAGCAAGCAGAGAAGCCGCAGCAAGCCCAGCAACAAGCCCAGCAGGCCCAACAGCAGGCAGAGAAGCCGCAGCAGGCAGAAAAGCCCCTGCAATCCCCGCAGCAAACTTCCGAGCCGCCGCAAGATCCGCTTTCGGAGCTCGAAAAAGAATTCCTCCTTATGCATGGCACACAAAACGAGCCGGAAACCACCATGCGGCAACCCGGGGAAGCGCAGCAGGCGGATCAACTTCATCAGCCAGGGCAACAACATCCAGCGGATCAGCTTCATCAGCCAGCGCAACAAGCAACGGGACAGCATGAAGACCCGCTTCATCTGGCGGAACAACAACATGCGACAGAGCAGCAACATGTGACATTGCAGCAAAATACGGCGGATCAGCTTCAGCCTGAGCAGCAAGCGGCAGCACAGCAAGAAGATCCGCTTCATCTGGCGGAACAACACGTAACGGTACAGCAACACGCGGCAGACCAGCAACACGCGGCAGACCAACAACACGCGGCGGAACAAAGACATGTGATGTTGGTAGAGGAGCTGCCTGCGGCGGAGCAGCAGCCAATACCTCAGCAGGAATCGGCCCTGTCGGACCTTGAGCGCGAGTTCCTTCAGGAACATGGCGTCTTGGATGTGGGGGGCACTGACGAACAGGAAGAGATCCCGCTGACGCTTGATGCGCTTTTCGCAGACGGTGACGCTGAAACCCGGGCGGAGGGTGAACCCGGACAGGATACAGACGAGGAGCCGGAGACCGGCGAACATGGAATTGATGTGGGGGATGAGCAGGATACAGACGAAGAAGAGGACGAAGAGGGGAGCGAAATGGGAGATGATTCCAGGAAGAAAGGCAGGCGAAAAAAGAAAAAACAGTCGCTGGCCGCAAAGATCGTAAAATGGGTCGTATCGGCAATCGTGATTCTGATCATCGCGGTTGCTGTCGTTGGCGTAGTCTATGTCTACGGCATCGTCAAGGATATGCCAAGGTATACCACTGCGGATCTTGAGGCTTCACTGATGGTCATGAGCACGATGTACGACGACCAGGGGCAGCCGCTGAAAAACATATATCTGGCCGAAGGCCGACGTACCCTGGCAACTTACCAGGAAATGCCCGAAGACTTTGTCAACGCGCTGGTCGCGATCGAGGACAAGACTTTCTGGACGCACAAAGGCTTCAATATCATACGTATTGCGGGTGCGATTGTTGAAAGCGCACAGGGCGGCGGCAGCATAAGCGGCACGAGCACGATCACGCAGCAGCTCGCAAGGAATATCTGGATGTTCGACGAGAGGACGGAACGAAGCGCCGAACGTAAAATAAAAGAAGCCTTCTACGCGCGCGAGCTTGAGCAAAACCTTTCGAAAGAGGAGATACTGTCAGCCTACCTGAATACGATCGCGCTTGGCAACCACAGCTACGGCATCGCGGCCGCGGCGGAGAACTATTACGGCAAAAACCTGAAAGACCTTGACCTCATCGAATGCGCGGCGCTCGCGGCGCTCCCGAAAGCGCCGTCAGAATACGCGATGATCATAACGGTGACGCCCGGCGAGGTGGCCCCCGACGACCCGCGCATCCTGCTTTCAGGCGTCCAGTACACATACCTGTACAATGAGAATATCGAGCCGAGGCTGAAGCTTGTGCTCTCCGAAATGTTCGAGCAGGGCTATATCACGGAGAAGGAATACAATGCCGCGCTGAATGACAATATCCGCCGGCACCTGCACCCCAAAGAACTTGAAGTCGACAGCAACGCTGACTTTTTTGTGAGCTACGCTATCGACCAGATCGCGGAGGACCTTCTGAGGTACGACCCGGCAATCGAAAGCTACGACGAGGCCATGCAGAAAATCTATGGAGGCGGGCTCGACATATACACGACTTTCAATCACCGCGCCCAGGATATCGCGATGGAGGAGTTCGGCGACCCCGAGAACTTCCCGTACGCGCAGCTTACCGATGTCGACAGGCTCGGGAACCTCATTGACGACTACAAGAGCATCGTGCTGTTCGCCGAGGACTATATGTTTGTAACGCGGGAGGACGAAAGCCAGTGGATACATCTGGTAAGCGACGGGGACGCGGAGCCTTACGCTTGGTGCGGCGATCCCAACGTAGAAGAAAACCGGGACTACATGTGGCGCGACGACGGCAGCATGGTGATTTTCTCCGGCCCGACTAAGCGCTTTGGCATATATAATACGGAAGGCGCGGGGGGCCGGGACATCAATCTTGAAATAAAGGATTTCTACACGAAACCCGAAGGCGTGCTCTACATGACAAAGGGGGGATATATAAATATCCCGACCGAGTACAAGGGCATGGACGACAAGAACAATCTGATTCTGTCAAAGAAATACTTTGACAGCCCGGAATGCATATTCACGATCGACGAAGAGAACGAGGTTTGGATAAATGTAAGGAATATCTCGCTGCGCCAGGAAGTCCTGCAGCCGCAAGCCGCTTTTGTGCTCGTAGACCATACAAACGGGCAGCTGAAAGCCATGGTCGGCGGCCGCGATATCAAGGGCCAGTTCCAGTACAACCGCACGATCTCGCCAAGGCAGCCCGGCTCCACCATCAAGCCGATCGGCGTCTATGGGCCGGCCATCGAGATGAGCGCGAACGGTGAGCGCACTGGCGTGGACATGCCGACCTTCGGCCCCTACTGGTCGCCGCTCTCGATAATACTGGACGAGGAGATGGAATACCAGGGCCGAAGATGGCCGAAGAACTGGTACAACAGCTTCCGCGGGCCGCTTACGATGCGCAATTCCATCGAGCAGTCCGTCAACATCAACGCGGTAAAGGTCCAGCTCGCGATCGGCGACGAGCGTTCGATCACATT
>Ga0082212_10001852_pt1 | contig 31183 bp, 24 predicted proteins | sample TergutNt197P3_FD_71548 | JGI IMG/M metagenome (GOLD analysis project Ga0082212, IMG submission 71548) | Neocapritermes taracua P3 segment gut microbial communities from Petit-Saut dam, French Guiana - Nt197 P3 | ecosystem: Host-associated > Arthropoda: Insects > Digestive system > Gut ...
AAATCGGACTTGCCGTTCCTTATGCCGGTAGAAGATACCATGACGATAACAGGCCGCGGCACAGTCGCGACAGGGCGCGTCGAGCGCGGCAGGGTCAACCTGAACGATAAGGTTGAGATCGTGGGTCTGATGGATGAACCCCGCGAAACGACAATCACCGGTATCGAGATGTTCAGGAAACTCCTTGATTACGCCGAAGCGGGCGACAATATCGGCACACTGCTGCGCGGGGTCGCAAGGAACGAGATTTGGAGAGGCCAAGTCCTCGCGAAACCAAAGAGCATCAAACCGCTCACAAAATTCAAGGGCCAGGTATATGTGCTATCCAAGGACGAAGGCGGCCGCCACACCCCGTTTTTCAACAACTACAGGCCGCAATTCTATTTCCGCACTACGGACGTTACCGGGGTTATAACTCTCCCGCAGGGCGTCGAGATGTGCATGCCCGGCGATAATGTCGATATGGACGTCGAGCTCATAACCCCAATCGCCATTGAGCAAGGCCTCAGGTTTGCTATTCGCGAAGGCGGGCGTACAGTCGGCTCCGGCGTCGTCATCACGATCAACGAGTAGCCGCTAGTGCCGAACCAATAAATAACGCAGCGAGGGGGCTCCTGTATAAGGGCGCCCTTTCGTGCGCGTCAAGGGGAGGATTCATGCCAGCATTAAGGCTTGATAAAATCCTCGCAAGCTCCGGGTCGTATACAAGGAGCGAGTCCGGGTCGCTGATAAAAAGCGGGCGCGTGACGGTTGAAGGCAGGGTTGCTTTATCGAAAGCGGAAAAATTTGACCCGGGTAAGGATTTTATATGTATTGACGGCGTCCCGGTGAGTTACCGTCTGTACCGGTACTACATGATAAACAAGCCCATTGGGGTGTTGTCCGCAACGGTGGACAAACATGACAAGACAGTCCTTGACCTTCTGAGGCCGGAGCACTCGGGGCTCGGCCTGTTTCCCGCAGGGAGGCTTGACAAGGACGTGTCGGGGTTGTTGTTGCTAACTAATGACGGAGGTTTCGCGCATAGGGTCACGTCGCCATCGGTTGGGGTAAACAAGATGTACCGCGCTGAGACAGAGAATGAAGTCACTGATGCTGACGTGAAAGCTTTTTCAGAAGGCCTTACGCTGAGCGACGGGACAAGATGTCTGCCTGCGTCTCTGCTGCCGGCTCATAGCGGGGCATTTATCACATTGCGCGAGGGTAAGTTCCATCAGGTCAAACGGATGATGGAAACCATCGGTAAACCGGTGAGGCGTCTGACCCGCGTATCGGTAGGCGGTCTTGTTTTGGATGAGGGTCTGGAGCCGGGGGAGTACCGTGAAATCGGAAGTGAAGAGTTATCCATGATTTTTTACAATCCAGAGACAAAATGATAAGAATTAAAACAAATGTAATAATATATTTACAGAAAGTTACGATATCTACTTGAAATCTGTTTGTTTTTAGTGTATTATACACAATGTCTTTGTTGCAGTAACACAAGTGTGCCGGGAGGTGACTCCAGTGTCAAGCAGGATTTTTCAAAGCGTGATCGTTCAGATGAAGGATGCGACAAAGAGGGCTATTGGCGTTGCCGCTCCGGATGGCACGATAATTGCGAGCAGCGATTTGTCGCTTATGGGCGGGACTGTGCATCTGGCTTCGGTTCCTCACGATGATGGCGGCGACAGGATATTCATAAACGGGGGGAAAACATATCGGCCCCTTGGCGTCAGCACAAGCGAGAATTGCTACGTGTTTGTCGACGGGGAAGACGATATGGCGAGAACGCTGTGTATCATGGCTTCTGTCGCAATCAACGAAGCCGGGGTGTACTTCGAAGAGAATAATGATAAACGCGCGTTTATCAGGAATATAATCACAGAGAACATACTGCCGGGGGATATATTAGTCAGATCCAAAGAGCTCCGTTTCCCCCCGGACGTGACAAGAGGCGTGATTGTTTTACGCCACGGTTCAGCGTTTGACTCAACGGAGGTTGAGCTGCTCCAGGAGACGTTCCCGGACATCCATCACGGTTTCGTCGTTGCCACCAGCGAAACGGATATAGCGCTGATAATGGATATACCTCCAGCGGCGGAACCCGATTTCCTGATAAGACTGGCGGAGACTATCGGGCGGAAGCTACTCGAGGAGTTGTCGGTCAATGTCGTTATTGGGATCGGGACGCCCGCGCGGCATATCCGCGAGCTTTCGGACAGATACAAAGAAGCCTTGATATCAATCGACATCGGAAAGGTTTTCGATGCAAGCAAAACAGTAATCAACTACGAGAACCTTGGTATAGGGAGGCTCATCTACCAACTCCCCACCACACTTTGCGAAATGTTCCTATCGGAGGTGTTCAAAAGGAACCCTGTGGAAGCGCTCGATCAAGAGACGCTGTTCACGATCGACAAGTTTTTTGAGAACAACCTGAACGTATCTGAAACATCCAGAAAGCTTTTCGTCCACAGGAACACCCTCGTATACAGACTGGAGAAAATCAAGAAGATAACAGCCCTCGATTTGCGCGAGTTCGATCATGCGATTATTTTCAAGGTCGCGCTTATGGTTAAAAAATATCTGGTATCACAGGAGTCTAAGTATTAATGGTTAGTCTGACCGATGTTTTTAAGGTCTACGCAAATGGGACTAAAGCGCTCAAAGGCGTAACATTCCAACTCAGTACCGGTGAGTTTGCTTTTCTTGTCGGCCCTTCCGGATCCGGGAAATCAACGGTAATAAAACTGCTGACCGGCGAGATCGCGGCGACTGAAGGCCATGTCAGCGTCAACGGGTACGACTTAAGCCGGATAAAGATGAGGAAAATGCCGTATCTCAGGCGGACGTTGGGGGTCATATTCCAGGATTTCCGCCTCATCGAGAAAAAGACCGTAAATGAAAACGTCGCATTCGCGATGCGGGTGGTTGGAGTTTCAAACAAGGATATACGCAAGCGCGTCCCATATGTACTGGAGCTTGTTGGGCTGGAGAGCAAAGGTAAAGCGAAACCGAACGAGTTGTCCGGGGGTGAGCAGCAACGGGTGGCGATAGCCCGCGCTTTGGTGAACGACCCTGAACTTATCATTGCAGACGAGCCAACGGGTAATCTTGACCCGGCGCGCAGCCTTGAGATACTGATGCTGCTTCAGAAAATCAATGAACTCGGTACGACGGTCCTTGTCGTTTCGCATGAGAAACCGCTTGTCGACCAATTCTCCCAACGAGTCATTGCGATTGACGGCGGGCGGATCATCAGCGACGGAATGGATGGTTATTACAACTATGAAGTTGAGTAGGAACCGAACGGGTTATTATATAAAAGAGGGCATCACGAGCATTTTTACGCACAGCCTCATGTCTTTCGCCTCTGTGTGTATAATAATCGCTTTTCTTGTCATAATGGGCACTTTCATACTCCTTGCGGTGAATATAAGCGCAATAGTCGGGGAACTGGAGAATGAGAATGTGATCCTGGCATATGTGCATGAGAATCTTAATGACGTCGATGCACAGGCGCTTAGGCCGCAGATACGCAATACCCCCAATGTCACAAATGCAGAGTTCATCTCCCGCGAGCAAGCCCTTGAGTCGTTTTTGGGCAGGCAGGAAGACAAATCCCGTTATGAAGACGTCAACCCTACGTGGCTTCGGCACAGGTATGTGGTGTACGTTGACGACGTGGCCCTTATCAGCGAGACTCAGTACGCCCTGCTCGAAATATACGGTATTGAAGAGGTCAACGCCAATGTCGCTATCGCTAAAGGGCTTGTGACGATCCGGAATATTGTAAGCGGCGTGTCTCTTGTGATGGTAGCCGTACTTCTCGCGATTTCATTGTTCATTATGACAAATACGATAAAGCTCGCGACGTTTGAGCGGCGTGAGGAGATTGCTATAATGAAAATGGTCGGCGCCACCAACTCATTCATACGATGGCCATTTATCTACGAGGGGTTTATACTCGGCACTGTAGGCTCGATGTCGGCTTTCGCCATCTTATGGGCTTTGTACAGGCTTGTCGTTAGCAGGGTTGTCGAGTCTGAAATCGGGTTTATCGCGCTCATACCGTTCTCCGGCGTCTCAATGCCTTTGCTGATCGCTTTCCTTGCAATCGGGTTTGGCGTCGGCGTCGGCGGGAGCGGGTTTGCTATAAACAGGTACTTGAATGTATAACTTAGTGATTAGGGGCTGGTTAAATGAACAATAAGCGTGTTGTACGGATAGTAGCTATTGTGCTTGCGCTGATTATGCTGATATCGATTCTTTACGGAGCTATCGGGACCTTGACCGCCAGGGCGGTCACCCAGTCGGAGATAGACAGGCTTAAGGAAGAGAAAAGGCAGGTCGAACAGAGGAAGCGGGAGATACAGGCCCGGATAAACACAATAGAATTTGAAAAGCTTTCGGAAATAGCTAAAAAATCCGTGCTGGACGAGCGGATAATCCTGACCGGACAGGAGATAGAGAATATCAGGGAGACAATAGAGCTCTACAGCGTGCTTATTTCTGAAAAGGAATTGGAAGTCATCGCCGCGCAAAACAGGGAGGATGCACAGCTCGCCCTCTACAGGCGCAGGGTGCGTGATTTGGAAGAAAACGGTGTAATATCATATCTTGAGATACTTTTCGACTCGACAAGCTTCATCGATTTGCTTGCCCGCCTTGATTTCGTCTCCGACATTATGCAGGCCGATGAAAGGACATATTACGATCTTATCGCCGCCAGGCAGGAGACTGAAGACGCAAAATCCGATCTGTTGCAGACAAAAGCCGAGATAGAGCAGGAGGAGGTCCTCCTTGAAGAAAGGGAGACCGAACTTCTTGAACAACTCGATGAAGCTAACGCGATTATCGAAGCGCTTGAGGCCGACGCGGACAGGGAAAGGGAACTATATGCGGGGGAAAGCGCCGAGGCTGACCGCATGCAGCGGGAAATCAACTCGCTTGTCGAGAAGTTAAGACGGGAGCAGGAAGAGCGGCGTCTACGGGAAGCGGACAGGGTCAGGGGGTCCGGCGACCTCACGTGGCCTACCCCCGGTTATAACACCATAACAAGCGAGTTTGGCAACAGGATGCACCCCGTCTATAGGGAGATGAGGAGGCATTACGGTATAGATATACACGCGCCCCACGGCGCAAGGGTCGTCGCGGCAGACAGCGGTACGGTTATCACATCGTCATACAACTCATCTTACGGGCACTACATCGTCATCAGCCATGGCAGCAATAAACTGGGTAACAATGTCACAACCCTGTATGCGCACCTAAGCTCCCGCAATGTCAGTGCCGGTACTACTGTTACGAGGGGCGAGACGATTGGCCGCGTTGGGTCGACCGGCGTTTCCACCGGCCCGCACCTGCATTTTGAGGTTTCGATAAACGGTTCCAGAGTCAATCCGAGAAGATATCTGTAAACAATGAAGAAGTATTCACTTAAGTTCGCTGTACTGCTGACTATTATCTCATCTGTGCTGACGTGTCTTATCACAGTCGCTGTCGGTTTCTTTATTTTGCGCGGCAAAGCCCTCCCGCCCGGGATTTCCGAGTCCGTCAGGGAGTACAGCGCGTTGCTTGAAATGATCGATGAGGTATATATCGGTGAATTCGACGTCGGCGAAGTCGGAAACTCCGCGATGCGGGCAACTGTCGAAGCGCTCGGGGACCCCTGGTCATACTATATATCGCCGGAGGATTATGAAGCCTATCTGAACAGCTCGAAGAACAGATATGCGGGGATAGGCGTCGGCGTTGAGTATGATGAAGAAACCGGCGGCGTCAGTATACTATTCGTCTATGAAGGGTCTTCCGCGGAAGAAGCCGGAATAGTTGCCGGCGACGTAATAGTCGGCGTCGATGGCGAATACATATATGGCCTCGGCGTGGATGGCCTGCGGGAGTTACTCCTAAGGCCTATCGGGGAGTCCGTTGAACTGACTGTCCTGAAACCAGACGGGACGACCCATATACTCACAGTACTGTATGCGTATGTGTTCATCAACCCTGTCGGGTTTGACATGATAGACGGGGATATAGGCTATGTATCGCTTGCAAACTTCGACGAGGGCTCGGCCGAAAGGTTTATAAACGCGGTGGAGGAACTCATAGATGAAGGCGCGAAGGCCTTTGTTTTCGACGTCCGGTCAAACAACGGCGGCAGAGTCCTGGAAATGACAAGGATACTGGATTTTTTGCTCCCGGAGGGTGAGATATTCATCACTGTTGACAAGGGCATGGAAGAGCATGTGACGCTTTCCGGTGAAAGTATGATAGATATACCCGCCGTTGTGCTGGTTGACAGGCATTCATACAGCGCGGCGGAGTACTTCGCTGCGACTCTTCGCGAATACGGGTATGCGGAGATAGTCGGCGATCATACGACGGGGAAGAACAGGATGCAAACCACGCTGATGCTCCCCAGTGGCGGCGCTTTGCATATTTCCACGAGCCAGTACCTCACCAGAAATCGTGTGAGCCTTTTTGATATAGGCGGATTGGAACCGGACTACACGGTCGTGCTGAGCGACGGGGATTATGCGCTGTTCATAGCGGGGGACCTTGAGTACGACGCCGATCCACAACTGCAAATGGCGTTGAGCCTTTTAAGATAAAAAGATGTTACAGTTCACCGGTAGCCGCACAAACCGATGAACTATGAAATCATTGACAAAGCGGATAAACTCTTCTATAATTCGATATCAACTCAGAAAGAGGACCGAAGTTATGTACAAAGAAGCAAAGTATAAAATGAGCGCCGAGCGCCTCCAGGAACTGAAGGAGGAGCTTGTCTACCTGCAAACGGTGCGCGAAAAGGAAGTCGCCCAGTTAATTAAAGAAGCCCGCTCCTTCGGCGACCTTACCGAAAACAGCGAGTATGACGACGCAAAGACGGAACAGGGTAAACTATACTCAAAAATCGCCGAAATCAGAAATCTGATTGAAAACGCCGAGATCGTCCATGCTACCGACAAAACAGATAAAGCAAGCATCGGCAGTAAAGTTACGGTAATGGAAGACGGGACAAAATCGGAAGTAACATACGAGATTGTCGGATCTCAGGAAGCAGATCCCAGTATGTTCCGTATCTCTGACGATTCACCTTTTGGGAAAGGCTTGATTGATAGGCATAAAGGCGATATCGTCGATATCGACGCGCCCTCCGGCACACTGAGGTTTGAGATTATCAATATTGAGTGATATCACCGGGGCGCAACCGCTTCCATATAAGGCGTCATGAAAGGAATGGTCAGTAATAATGGCTGACGATACAATCCAAACCGGATGCGAAAACGAACTATCCGAAATACTTCAGGTGCGCAGGGATAAGCTCCGCGCGCTCCGGGATGAAAACCGCGATCCATTTGCAGTAACCAAGTTCACGCGCACTGTTTTCTCGGCGGATATCCACGATAATTTTGAAACGATGGAAAATCAGGACGTTTCGATTGCCGGCCGGATTATGGCGAAAAGGGGGATGGGTAAAGCCATATTCGCCGATATCGCCGATGATAAAGGCCGTATTCAACTTTATATCAAACTCAATGACGTCGGGGAGGTGACATTCAACGACGTTAAAAAGGGGGATATAGGCGATATTATTGGCGTCACAGGCTTTGTTTTCAAGACTAAGATGGGGGAAGTATCCGTCCACTGCAAGACTGTCGCCCTGCTCGCGAAATCGCTGAGGCCGCTACCGGAGAAATTCCACGGTTTGACGGACAGGGAGCAAAAATACAGGCAAAGGTACGTCGACCTGATCGTGAACCCTGAGACCCGCAAAACATTTGAAGTGCGAAGCGCGTTTATCAAGCACATTCGCAAGTATCTGGACGCGCGCGGCTATATGGAAGTTGAGACGCCTGTGTTGAACACCATTTCCGGGGGCGCGACAGCGAGGCCGTTTATTACGCATCACAACACGCTTGGGCTCGATATGTACTTGCGCATAGCGACAGAGCTCCACTTGAAGAGGCTCATCGTCGGCGGGATAGAACGGGTCTACGAGATCGGGCGGATTTTCCGCAACGAAGGGATGAGCATAAAGCATAACCCGGAGTTCACAATGGTAGAGCTTTATGAAGCATACGCCGACTACCATGATATGATGGACTTAATAGAAGAACTCATTTCTACTGCCGCGCTGGAAATAGTCGGTACCCATGAGATTTCGTGGCACGGGGAAAACATCGACCTGAAACCGGGATGGCAACGAATGACAATGGTGGACGCCGTTTATAGGTTTACCGGAGTCGATTTTGGAAAGATAAGTAGCGTCGATGAAGCTGTCAAAGCCGCTTCGGGTATCGGCGTCACTATAACCGAAGGAAAAGAGCCGTCTTGGGGCGAGCTGCTTTATGAGTGCTTTGACCAACGTGTCGAAAGCAAACTGATTCAGCCTACTTTCATCATGGATCATCCTGTCGAGATCTCGCCGCTGGCTAAAAGGAAACCGTCAGACCACAGGCTCACAGAAAGGTTCGAGCTCTTTATATGCCGGAACGAGATTGGTAACGCGTTCAGCGAATTAAACGACCCAATCGACCAGAAACAGCGCTTCCTGCGTCAGGCCTCGCTCCGTAACGCCGGGGACCTTGAGGCGGGCATGATGGATGAGGATTACATAAACGCGCTTGAGTACGGGATGCCGCCAACAGGCGGGATGGGTATTGGCGTCGACAGGTGCGTTATGATGCTGACGAACAACTCTTCAATCAGGGACGTCCTGCTTTTCCCGACAATGAAGCCGGTTGATGAATGAGAAGCCGCAATCGCGGCTTTTCCGGCGGTATATACAGTCAACCGGGATTCCTGCGGACGCGCGGCACGTCCACTACGCGCTTGTTGCAATCGACGAACAGGAAACAGTCATGGATAAGATTTCAAGTGTACGAAACCCGCTTTGTTTACACATGAGAAAGCTCGGAGGGAGCAGGGAATACAGGTATAAAAATAACGAGTTCCTGTGCGATGGAATCAAGCTCCTGAAGGAAGCCGTACAAAGCGGGGCGGAAGTCAAGGCCGTTCTCACCGCTTCGGATATATCGTTCCCGCTGCCTGTGGAAACGCATGTGTATCGATGCAATCGCAGCGTAATTGGCTCGGTATCGCCGCTGAAGGTTGCCCCGGGCCCCCTCTTCACCTGCGTAATGCCTGCAAGAACTATTACGGATGCTGCCGAAGGTACGCACATACTGCTTGACGGTTTGCAAGACCCCGGGAACGTCGGTACCATCATCCGCACCGCGGACGCTTTTGCAGTAAATGGCGTTATTCTTACCAACGGCTGCGCGGATATATATAATCCAAAAGCTATCCGGGCGTCGATGGGCGCAATTTTCAGGCAGAATATCTACTTTATTGATTTAGCAGGGCTTATGGGGCTCAAGGGGAAGGGCTTCCGTTTAATTGGCGCCGTACCCGGAGCTGGCAAAAGGGACATATCCGGTGTTCAACTTCACAATACCATCGTAGCAATAGGCAACGAGGGGAATGGTTTATCAAAGGATATTCTTTCGATTTGCGACGAAGAAGCGACTATACCAATATCGCAAGATTGCGAATCCCTCAATGCGGCGGTGGCGGCTGCGATAGTTATGTGGGAAACGGCGCGACAGCAAGTAGTAGTCGCTACAGGTGGGTGTAATGGCAACTCTTAAGCATTGGATCTGGTTATCCTCTATGAGCGGACTGGGTACGGTCACAGCAGTAAAGCTGCTTCTCCATTTCGGGGATCCCGAGGCAATATATGACGCGGGGCCGAATGAGTATCGGGAGGTCGAAGGGCTGGGGCGCGCCGATGTTTCACGACTGATGAACAAGAGTACCGACGCTGCGAGTAAAATACTTGCATCGTGCGAATCAAACGGGTGCGGCGTTATTACCCTTTATGACGATTGTTACCCCGCCAGGCTAAGGGGTATCTATGGCCCTCCGATCGCGCTTTATATCAGGGGTAACCTGCCTGTCATTGATGACGAGCCAATAGTCGCCATCGTTGGTACAAGGGACTGTACGCCGTATGGGATTAGCGCGGCGGAACGCACAGGCTACCGTTTGGCGGAAAGAGGGCTGATAGTAGTAAGCGGGCTCGCCCGCGGCGTTGATTCTGCCGCTATGCGGGGCGCGCTGCGCGGCGGGGGACGCGTGCTGGGCGTAATAGGTACGGGGCCGGATATTGTGTACCCCCGGGAGAACAAAGGCCTGTTTGACGATGTTGCGGGCGCAGGCGCCATAATCAGCGAGTACCCTCCCGGCACTCCTGCCGCCCCATCAAACTTCCCTACCCGGAACAGGATAATAAGCGGTTTATCGCTTGGCGTCGCGGTAATTGAAGCCCCCAAAAAAAGCGGGGCGCTAATCACGACTGCAAGGGCGCTTGAGCAAGGCAGGGATGTTTTCGTGCTGCCCGGGAATGTTGACGCCCGAAGCTGCGAGGGGTCGAACACCCTTTTGCGGGAGGGGGCTATTCCATTCCTGAATGGCGATGATATCATCAGCGAGTACGAGGAGCTGTTCCCGGAGAAGATTTCACGGGTTGGCGCGACGCGCCAGGGTGCGGAAGACAAAGATCCCCCGGATAGCGGTGCGGGGCATTACACAGACGATATATCACTAAACACAGCAAAAAATCAGATTGACAACAAATCGATGGTAGATTATATTGACTTAAGCAAAATCCTTGGCTCATTGGATGGCGATGAGCACGCCGCGGCCGCTGCGATCGGGAGCGGCGGCGCTCATGTGGATGAGATGGTATCAAGTTCAGGTTTGCCGGCCCAGCGTATCCTGACAGCGCTCACCATGCTTGAGTTGAAAGGCTTGGCTACCCGGGGACTGAATGGAATATGGATGTTGAGGATTGACTAAATGAACCTTGTTATTGTCGAATCACCCGCAAAAGCAAAAACTATCGGTAAATACCTTGGGACGGGGTATAGAGTCTCCGCTTCCATGGGGCATCTGCGCGACTTGCCTAAAAGCACTCTCGGCGTCGATCTGGAAAACGGTTTCAAACCGGATTATCAGCCGGTAAAGGCCCGCGAGACCACAATCAACGAACTTAAGAAAGCCGCTGTCGGCTGCTCAAAGGTGTTCCTTGCCACCGACCCCGACAGGGAGGGGGAAGCCATATCCTGGCATTTGAAAGAGCTGCTGGGGCTGAAAGACGAACACACGTTTAGGGTCACTTTCAACGAGATAACAAAGAATGTCGTACTAAGCGGCATTTCCAACCCGCGCGCCATAGACATGGATTTGGTTAATGCCCAACAGGCCAGAAGGATACTGGACCGCATCGTCGGTTACAAGCTCAGCCCACTTTTATGGAAGAAGATACGAAGAGGGCTGTCGGCCGGGCGGGTCCAGTCGGTTGCCACAAGAATGGTTGTGGACAGGGAGGAAGACATCCGGGCATTTGTACCGCAGGAATACTGGCTTTTGAATGTGTCCCTGGATTTGATTGACAAGAAGGGGAGTTTCAGCGCCGCTTTCTATGGAAACCTAAAGAGCAAGATAGAGCTTAAAAGCGGGGCTGAGGTAAAAACGATAGTAGATGCGGTGCGATTGGCCCCGTTTTCAGTAAAATCCGTAAAGCGGTCCGAGAAAAAAAGGTCGGCATCCCCCCCATTCATCACCTCGACCCTGCAGCAGGACGCCTCACGAAAGCTTGGGATGACGCCGCGCCGCACAATGTCTATTGCGCAGCAGTTGTACGAGGGCGTCGATATAGAAGGCGAAGGCGCTTTTGGCCTGATAACATATATGAGGACCGATTCGCTCAACGTGTCCGAAGACGCGATGCGCGACGCGAAGGAATACATCGCCGCGACATTCGGGGCCGGGTTTTACCCGCCTTCCCCCAACAAGTATAAATCTAAAGGAAATGCCCAGAACGCGCACGAAGCGATACGCCCGTCAAGCGTATTTATGACGCCGGATAAAATCAAGGCAAGTCTGACAAACGATCAGTACAGACTGTACCGGTTGATCTGGAGCCGGTTCATTGCCAGCCAGATGACTGCCGCCGTGTATGACAGCGTCTCAGTGGATGTGGAGTCTGCCGGGTATATTTTCAAGGCACAGCACTCGACAATCCTTTTTCCCGGTTTTTCTGCAGTTTACGAGGAAAGCAGCGACGACGACAAGGAAGTCAAGCAGTCCCCGTTGCCCGCGCTGGTCGAAGAGGATGCGCTCAAGCTTCTGGATATCAAAGAAGAACAGAAATTCACTCAACCTGCGGCGCGATACACAGAAGCGACGCTGATCCGCGCGATGGAAGAGACGGGAGTAGGCAGGCCGAGTACATACGCGCCGACCATATCGACAATACTCGACCGCGAGTATGTCGTTAAGGAAGGGAAGTACCTTCGCCCCACACCGCTTGGCGAGGTTGTCACAAGCTTGATGAAAGACCGCTTCACGGATATTGTCGATCCGAACTTCACAGCGCGCATGGAAGAGTCGCTCGACAGCGTCGAGAAAGGGAAACACGACTGGAGAAACGTCCTCAGCGGGTTTTACGAAGGTTTTAGCGAGTCTTTAAAAAATGCCGAGACCGCGCTCGAGGGCGAGCGCATAAAAGTGCCTGATGAAGTCTCCGACGAGATATGCGACGTCTGCGGACGGCAGCTTGTAATTAAATCCGGCCGTTTTGGCAGGTTTCTTGCGTGCCCCGGGTATCCGGAGTGCAGCTTTACTAAGCCCCTCATCATTGAAATGCCCGGGAAATGCCCGAAATGCGGGCTTCGCATACTAAAACGGACGTCGAGGAACGGGTATACATACTACGCTTGCGAAAAACTCAAGGAATGCGGATTCATTACCTGGGACGTACCTGTCGCGGATGTTTGCCCCGAGTGTAATAAAACCATGTTCAAGGCTTCCGGGAGAGGATCGAGAAAGCCGTTTTGCGCGAACCCCGAGTGCATTGTTTTCCTTCCGGAAGATAAACGCGGTTACAGGAAGAAGACTGAAGCTGCCGAATCATCCCCATCTGAACCGGCGCATGTAAAGCCGGTGCAAAAGAAGAGGAAATCCAGAGCTTCAAAGAGTACCAAAGGTAATAGTAATTGAGCGTAACAGTAGTAGGGGCCGGACTTGCAGGTTGCGAAGCGGCTTGGCAACTGGCGCGGCACGGAATAAAGGTCTTGCTATATGAGATGAAGCCAACGGTGAAATCCCCGGCGCACATCTGTGACGACTTCGCCGAACTTGTCTGTTCGAACTCGTTTCGCAGCGACTCTCTGTCAAATGCCGTCGGGCTCCTTAAAGAAGAAATGCGCAGACTTGACAGCATTATCATAAGATGCGCGGATGCTACGCGGATACCGGCCGGGGGCGCTCTTGCGGTGGATCGGGAGCGCTTTGCGACGCTTGTGACGGACGCTATAGTGCGCGAGCCGCTTATATCTGTTAAGCGGTCCGAGATAACCGATATACCTGATGGGAGGGTTATTATTGCCACCGGTCCGTTGACTTCGGAAAAGCTGGCAAACAGCCTGTCCAGGCTCCTCAAAGGTGAGCGTATGCTCAGCTTTTTTGACGCCGCGGCACCGATAATTACCGCTGCAAGCGTAGATATGGAAAATGTATTCATAGCGTCAAGATACGACAAGGGGGACGCGGATTACATCAACTGCCCTATGACGCCCGAAATATATAAATCGTTCCACAGGGAACTGATGAGTGCCGAGGAAGCTCATGTGCACGGGTTCGAAGACGGGTTTGTTTTCGAAGGTTGCATTCCTGTCGAGGTGATGGCGAGAAGGGGAGAAGACACTTTGCGGTACGGCCCGCTCAAACCGGTTGGTTTAAAAGACCCGAGAACAGGCAAGGAGCCATATGCGGTAGTACAGCTTCGCAAAGACAACGCCGAGGGTACGCTATATAACATCGTCGGATTCCAGACACACTTGAAATTTCACGAACAACAGCGCGTGTTTTCCATGATACCCGCGCTTAGTGGTGCAGAGTTCGTCCGTTTCGGTGTTATGCATCGGAACACATATCTGAACTCGCCAGTATTACTTGACAGATATAACCGCTTAAGGAGCGAGCCAAGGATTAGCTTCGCAGGGCAAATAGCGGGCGTCGAGGGATATGTTGAGTCGGCGTCATCAGGGTTGTTGACCGGGATTGAAACCGCCCGCGAACTAAAGGGTTTGACGCCATTGGATTTCCCTAAAGAGACCGCTATTGGCGCGCTTTCGCTCTACACCTCCGGCGGTTCTGTTTCGAATTTTCAACCGATGAATGTGAATTTCGGCATTATGGAGCCTCTTCACGAGCGGGTGAAGGGCAAGAGGGAGAAAAACCTCGCGCTCTCCCGCAGATCGCTGGGTATTATCGACAGAATATACACATCCGGACAACGGGCAGGAATACGGGGGGATGCTCTATGAAAATCATAGTTGATGCGATGGGCGGCGACAACGCGCCTGAAGAGATAGTGAAAGGCGCGCTGGAGGCGGTACAGGACAAAGGAATCGACGTGACGCTCGTCGGCAGGGGGGAAGAGATTCTCCGGATTATTGAGCGGATCGGGCTAAAGGAGCTGCCCCGGGGTATAGAGATTGTGAACGCGACCGGGATTATCGGGATGGAAGACGACCCGAGCACAGCAATACGAACCAAAAAGGATTCCTCATTGGCGGTGGCTTTTTGCCTGTTGCGGGACGGTTGTGGTGATGCATGTGTTTCAGCGGGGAATACAGGCGCTATTCTTTCGGGCGCGACGTTACTCGTAAAGCGTGTTCGGGGTATAAGGCGCGCCGCGCTTGCACCGGTCATACCGACGGGCGGCCGGGGGTTTGTCCTCGTAGACAGCGGCGCCAACTCTGAATGTACGCCGGAATACCTGCTGCAGTTCGCATTCATGGGGGCGTTTTATGCCGAGACCGCTTTGGGGATAACCGCTCCGCGCGTCGGGTTGCTAAATAACGGCTCGGAACGCACAAAGGGTACGCAACTGCAAATCGAGACGCATGCCCTTCTTGAGAAGGCCCGCGACAGCGGGAGTTTAAATTTTATCGGCAACGCCGAAGCGAAGGATGCAATCGAGGGTAACTGTGATGTTCTCGTCTGCGACGGATTTACCGGAAACGTTCTGCTGAAAACGCTGGAAGGCACTGCAGTGTACGTCATGTCCGAGCTTAAGGCGATTTTCAAGGCAAATCTATTCACAAAACTGTCCGCCCTGATGATCAAGAGAAACCTATTAAAGCTCAGGTCGAGGATGAACCCTGACAACATCGGTGGCACGGCCCTTCTGGGCATTTCCAAGCCCGTGATAAAGGCTCATGGTTCTTCAAACGCCAATGCGATTTGCAGCGCTATACGCCAGGCGGCAAATGACGCCAGTCTGGATATCGCGGGACTGCTGACTGAGAATATTGATAGGATGATGGTAGAAAAAAACGCCCGTCAGGATAACACTTAAGTATTACTTGAAAAAGATGAGAAATACCAATTGTATCAAAAAACTGTTGACAAATCCCAATACTGGAATTAGTATCTCCATGTACACATCCCCGTTTTGTCTCACAAGCTGACATGTGCATAGTAATGATTAGCGCAGCTATAGACTATGACCTTGAGGTGGTATTTGTGATTTACGAGAAACTTTGCGCCATTATTGCGGAGCAGTTCTCGCTGAGTGCGGACTCTATCACTATGGAGACATCGTTTGTTGACGACCTTGGTGCAGACTCGCTCGATGCAGTGGAATTGATAATGGCTCTGGAAGAGGCCTTCGACATTCCTGAGGTCGAAGAAGAGACTGTTGCGGAGTTCCATACTGTCAACGATGTTTTCAGGTTCATTTCCATAAACTGCGATTGACCATAAGGCCGATATGATTCAAGACTCAGTAAACGACGGCGGGTGTACCCCGCCTTGTTTTTGTCAACTTTTCCAACACTGACAAAGAGGATGAAGATTTATGCCAAGTAATTTGATAGACAACGCTGCTTTAGGTCAGTTGCAGAATAAACTGGCGTACAACTTCAAAAGGCAGGAACTGCTCGCTGAGGCGCTGACGCACAGCTCATACGCCAATGAAAACAAAAAAGACGGTCCGGCCAGCAATGAAAGACTCGAGTTTCTTGGTGATTCCGTGCTGGGAATGACCGTCGCGGAGATGATTTACATTCTTAACCCGGATATGACGGAAGGGCGCATGACAAGACTAAGGGCTGAGCTTGTGTGTGAGAAAAGCCTTGCAGATCTTTCGGTGGGTCTTGGGCTTGGGGAGTATATGCAGTTTGGCAGGGGAGAGGAAAAAAGCGGGGGGCGAGTCCGCCCGTCGATCCTGGCAGACGCATTTGAAGCTGTGATAGCAGCGATGTATCTCGACGGAGGCTTCCAACCGGTAAAGCAGCTTTTAACAAAGTTATTATCTTCGAGAGCTGTCCTCACGAGTTTAAAAAGCACAGATTATAAAACGGCGCTACAGGAGATAGTCCAGGAAAAATCGGGCCAGGTGCTGCGATATATCATCGTCGATGAAAGTGGCCCCGATCACTTGAAGTGCTTTAAGGTGGAAGTACTCCTAAATGGCGTCCCACTTGGGGCTGGAACAGGCAAGAGCAAGAAAGAGGCCGAACAGGACGCCGCGAAGCATGGGTTGGAGGAACTGAAAAAATGACCGCGAAGCACACCATACTTCCGGTGTTCATACCCCACGAAGGATGCTTGCATAAGTGTGTGTTCTGCGACCAGCGCCGGATTGCCGGGGCCGGCGGGCCATATGATGTATGCCCGGCCATTAGCGAGTCGGCCACAGATAGGATAAGGGCACTGGTCGGGGCGGCGTTAGCCAAAGGCCGGAGAGATGGTGACAAAGCTATCGAAATGGCGTTCTACGGAGGGAGTTTCACCGCGCTGCCCGAACAAAGGCAAAAAGAGTTGGCGGAAGCGGCCAGGCCGCTTCTGGAGCAAGATCCGCGAAACTCAATCAGGATCTCAACCAGACCGGACTGTATTGACGAAACGATAGTCGCAAGATTGAAGGACTACGGGGTAAGAACAGTCGAGCTCGGCGCCCAGTCGATGTGCGACGACGTCCTGAACGCTTCGTCGCGCGGGCATTTGGCGTTGGATGTTGTCAAGGCGTCCGCGTTATTGAAAGAGAAAGGATTTTCGCTCGTTCTGCAAATGATGACGGGGCTCCCTTGCGATACGTCCGTCAAATCGATTTACACCGCGAACCGGCTTATATCTCTTGACCCGGACGCGGTAAGGATTTATCCCGCTGTTATTATCAAGGGGACGAAGTTGCACGAAATGTGGATTAACGGCGAGTACCGGGAGCATACGTTAAACGAAGCCGTAACGCTGTGCTCGGTTCTTTTTTTGATGTTTGAAAATGCCGGGATCCCGGTAATCAGGCTGGGTCTTAACCCATCAGATGAGCTAAGCGGCGGCGAAGCTGTCGCAGGCGCATATCACCCCGCTTTCGGCGGGTTGGTGCGCTCGAGGATTTATTATAGTGAAGCGGCCGCCCTACTAAGCGGTATCGAACCGGGCTCAGACGTAACGATAGCGGTGGCAAAGGGCTGTACTTCGATGATGGTCGGCGACAAGCGTCGCAATATCGAGGACCTGGGGGCCAGATTCGGACTCAGGTCGCTGAAGATTGTCGAGACCGTACCCGCACAGGGGTAGCAGGTCCGTATCGGAAGTTCCAGGTAGCCGCTGATTAACACTATATATTGTGTGTCAGTTTAAGAATAAACGCAAATTACTATTGAAAATCATCCAAAATTTGTATATAATCAAACGCACAACGTCCAACCCGAAAGATGGTGTTAGTTCTGTACCTGAAATCCCTGGAGATACAAGGCTTTAAATCGTTCCCGGAGAAAACGCGCCTGACATTTGATAAACCCATAACCGGCATCGTAGGACCGAACGGCAGCGGGAAATCAAATATATCCGACGCGATATTGTGGGTTATGGGGGAGCAATCGACAAGGACGCTGCGCGGTGGGAAAATGGAGGACGTAATATTCGGCGGGACGCAGAGGCGGTCTCAGCTCGGGTATTCGGAAGTATCAATAATCCTTGACAACACCGCAGGACGCTTCGGTTTCGACAACTCCGAAATCATGCTGAAAAGGCGGTATTACCGCTCCGGGGAAAGCGAGTACTACATCAACCGCGAAATGGTGCGGCTTAAGGATCTCAGCGAAATGCTGATGGATACAGGCCTTGGACGCGAGGGGTACAGCGTTATCGGCCAGGGCAGGATAGCTGAGATATTATCGTCGAAAAGTAAAGACAGACGCGCGATTTTTGAGGAAGCTGCAGGGATATCCCGCTACAGGCACAGGAAAGAGGAGTCTGAGCGCAAGCTGCAGCAGACTGACGATAACCTCCTGAGGATCGGCGACAGGATTTCCGAACTGGAGATGCAAATAACACCGCTGAGCGAGCAAGCTGAGATTGCCCGGAAATACTTGCTGTTCAGGGATGAACTGCGGGGCCTGGAAATAGCCGTTTGGCTCAGGGAACTGGAATCGATCCGTATCAGGGCGGATAAAGCGGAGTCGAATCATGCGGCGGCTAAGAACGCGCTGGATGTTGCAAACCGCGAGCTTGAAGCAGTGTACGACCGATCCGAGTCGATATCAGAAAAAGTACGCGAGTGCGACGTTTCCATGGAAGCGGCTCATCTTGCCATTTCAAACGCCGAATCACGCCAAAACGAGTTCGACAGCGCCAGCGCCGTACTAAAGTCGCAGTTGGAAAGCAATGCGGCACAGATAGAAAGGCTGGATCGGGAGCTTTCCGACCAGGATAGCAGCAGTGATGGCGTTGGCGCGCAAATCGGCGAGCGCGAAGCAAGGTTGAAGACGATAACGGAGAAGAGGGAAGAGCTTGAGCAGCGGAGGGACAGGCTTGTTGCCGAACTGGACGACCTTACCGGATTGTCAGGGGAGTCATCCGATGAAATCGGCGCCCTGCTGAAAAGCGATGGCGAGATACAGGGCAAACTGAGCGATGTAAAATCCGTGTTCTCAGCGCTGGCGTCGCAGGCTCAGGAACTCTACGATATGGAAAACGCAACAAGACAGGAACTCTCGTCAGCGACAGGGAACCTCGAAGAGTTGAAGACAGGACATGCCGAGTGCGCCGGTATGCTTAATAAGGCAAAAGATGACGTTATGTCGCTTAATAACGTAATAAGCGGATTGACCCTTAAGCTCAATAACCGCGCCGAGAAAGCCCAGGCAGCGGCGGAGAGGCTTGACCGGATAGGTTTTGAAGTTAACACACTTCAGTCACGGTCGGGATTGCTGACAGAGATGGAGAAGGAGTATCAAGGATACTCAAAAGCCGTAAAGACTATCATGCAGGAATCCAAGCGCGGAGCGCTGAAAAACATACACGGGACCGTTGCAGGGTTGGTATCTACCAGCGATAGATATACATCGGCAATCGAGACGGCCCTTGGCGGGGCAATGCAAAACATCATCGTCGCCACTGAGGAGGACGGCAAGGCCGCGATAAACCTCCTGAAAAGGCGCGACGCCGGAAGGGCGACCTTTTTGCCTATTTCGACGATTCGTGGCGGCGCCCTGGAAAGAACGGATCTGACCGGGGAGCCAGGATTCGAGGGCCTGGCTCTCGATCTGGTCGAATTCGATCGTGTTTATGACGGTATCTATGCAAGTTTGTTGGGCAGGGTGGCTATCGCCGAGGATTTGAACAGCGCGATCAAGATAGCGAAAAAGCATGGTTACAGGTTTAAGATAGTGACGCTGGACGGCCAGGTTATAAATACCGGAGGGTCCATGACGGGCGGTTCCGCCGCGAGTAGCGCGGGTGTACTGTCCCGCGCCAACGAGCTCAAGCAGATCGCGGCGCGCCTGGTATCAATCAAGTCTGATATGCTGACTGCGGAACGTGATTTCGCGGAGTGTACAAGGGAGAAAACCGCGGTCGGGTATGAGCTGGAAACCGCCGGTGCTGAACTGCGCTCTGCCGAGGATAGCTTAATCAGGGCCGAGAGTGAAGAAGCCCACCGTTCCCACCTGCTGGAAGTTGCCGGTGAGATGATTGCATCACTAGGGTCTGAGATCCGGTCGCTTGAGCAAAGGATACGCGTGAATAACGAGGAGACAGAAGCCGCAAGGCAAAACATTAGTGTACTTGAGCAGGAGGCCGAGAGGTCGAAGCGGCTCATAGAAGAAGCTTTCCAAAGCCAGGAGAAGCTCTCTGAAGCTCGCGATCGCGTCGGCGCGGTGCTATCCGATCTGAGGGCTGAAGGCGCGTCTTTGGACGCTGAGAGGGATGCGCTCATTCAGGCTGTCACGGAGCTTTCGGCTATGCGCGACGAGATAACCGGTCATCGGGTGCGTCAAAAGGAGACGATATCCCGGATAAAAGAGCGCAACGAGGAGATTTGCGCGGAGATACTGGAAAAGGAGAAATCATCGTCAGCGGTTCAAGATCAGATAGCCGGGCACAGGCGCGCATTATCTGATATTGGCGCTAAGAAGCTTGAGCTTGAGGCTGTAAGGAGCACCCAGGGTAAAGATATCCAGGACAAGAACAACCAGGTGCTGAATCTTGAGAAGGAATGCCTGCGGCTGGAGCAGAAAAAGGATACGTCCCTAATAGAAGAAAAGCAGATTGTCGATAAGCTGTGGGACACATACGAGCTGGGCAGGAACGCCGCCTTGAAAGCCGCAAGCGACATAGACTCGCTCACTCAGGCCCAAAAGCGCATTTCTGCATTGAAACGCGGTATATCGGAGCTGGGCAGCCCGAATATTGGTGCGATAGACGAGTTCGAGAGGGTAAATACTCGTTACTCATTCCTGACTGCGCAGCGCGACGATGTTGAGAAAGCCAAAAACGAGCTTACAGGCATTATCAACGAGATTACGACTCAGATGCAGGAGATTTTCACGCGGGAGTTCGCGGTGATAAACGGGAGCTTTGAAAAGATTTTCAAGGAACTATTTGGCGGCGGGAGGGCTACGCTTATACTGGAGGATCCCTCCGACGTCCTTGGCTGTGGTATAGATATACAGGTCCAGCCGCCGGGGAAGTCGCTTAAGACCCTGACCCTGCTCTCGGGCGGCGAGAAAGCGTTTGTTGCAATAGCGATATACTTTGCGATATTGACCGTCAGGCCTCCGCCATTTGTCGTTATGGATGAGATAGAAGCCGCGCTGGACGACGCGAATGTGCTCAGGTTTGCAACGTACTTACGGCAGATGTCCGACAGTACCCAGATGATCGTAATCACCCATAAACGCGCGACGATGGAAGAAGCCGACGTCCTGTACGGAGTCACGATGCAGGAGTTGGGCGTATCGAACATATTGAAAATCGACCTTGAGGAAGCTGAAAAGCATATAAAACGCAGGGCGTAGGCAAGGGGCGTCTGATAAATGAACATTTTTGGCAAATTACGCGAAGGTCTCGCAAAGACAACGAAAAGCGTTACAACGCAGCTTAGCGGGATGTTTGCGGCGTTCACCGGGGCTAACGACGAATACTTCGAGGAGCTGGAGGAGACGCTGATAATTGCGGATCTGGGCGCTGCTACCGCAGCGGGCGCCGTAGAAGAGCTGCGTGATATTGCATACCGTGAAGGTTTCCGCTCCGGCGAGGATATAAGAAATGCACTTTCTGAGATAATGATAAGGAGGCTGGACGTCGGGGAGGGCGCACTGAAGCTTGAAACAAAGCCTTCCGTGATACTTGTTATCGGCGTCAACGGCGTTGGGAAGACTACCACTATTGGGAAACTTGCATCGAAGTATAATAAAGAAGGCAAAAAAGTCCTGTTATGCGCAGCGGATACTTTCCGTGCCGCAGCCGGGGAGCAGTTGGCGATATGGGCGAAAAGGTCCGGTGCCGATATTGTTAAACGCGACGATGGCGCGGACCCGGCGTCGGTCGTTTTCGACGGGATATGCGCCGGTAAAGCCCGGGGCGCCGACATCATTATATGCGACACGGCGGGGAGGTTACATACTAAATCAAATCTCATGAGCGAGCTTGGTAAGATAAGCAGGATCATTGACAGGGAACTACCGGGGGCGGACAGGGAAACACTACTCGTGCTGGATGCGACTACCGGGCAGAATGGACTGATTCAGGCTGCCAAATTCAAGGATACCGCTGATATCACAGGGATAGTCCTCACTAAACTGGACGGGACCGCAAAGGGCGGTATCGTGTTCCAAATCGCGGAAAAACTGCACATACCCGTAAAGCTGGTCGGGGTTGGCGAGAAAGCGGAGGATCTGATTGATTTCGATCCACGCGAGTTCACAGAGGCGCTGTTGGGATGAGATTTGTGCTTGCATCTGAAAACCCGGGGAAAATCGTGGAGATGAGAAAGCTTCTCTCTGTCCCCGGAATCGAAATTGTCTCGCGTAAAGAGCTTGACATAGACATGGTCGTTGACGAGACAGGCGGGACGTTTTATGAGAATGCGCTGATAAAGGCCAAAGCGATTTGCAATGCTTCGCGGCTCCCCGCTATTGCCGACGATTCCGGGCTGGAAGTCGACGCGCTGGGCGGCAACCCCGGAGTATACACAAGCTCATTTGGCGGGGAGGGGCTGGACGACAGCGAACGATGCGATTTTTTACTGGATAAACTGAGGGATACGGAACATCGCAACGCAAAATTCGTCTGTTATATAGTGTGTGTTTTCCCGGATGGTGAGATTATATCCTCAAATGGGGAATGCAAAGGTGTTATCGCCAAAGCGCCGAGGGGCGCCGGCGGGTTCGGCTACGACCCGGTGTTTATCGCGGAAGGCATGGACGCTACCATGGCCGAGCTTGATGAGGAGATAAAAAACAGGATCTCACACAGGGGCAAAGCGCTTGAAAGCTTTGTCCGAATAATCGAAAGTAAGGCAACGCCGGGGTAACGACCTGACGCAAGCGGTCACAAACAACGGTAAACCAAGTGGTTTTAGGGGAGTATCAGGTATATTGAAAATCGGGATCTATGGAGGAACTTTCAATCCGCCTCATATAGGCCACATCAGATCCGCGAAAGAAGCGTCGGAGCAGTTAGGTCTGGATTACTTGATAGTGGTCCCGGCCGGCACACCACCCCACAAAGCCGTCCCACCCGGCGCCCCGACTCCTGAAATACGCCTCATAATGGCGCAAAAGGCATTCGAAGAACTGAATTTTGCTATTGTGTCGGATATCGAGATACGGAAAGATGGAAAAGGCTATACAATAGACACGATTGGAGTTATTAAAGCCGCTTACCCCGATGCGCAGTGCTATCTGCTGACCGGGACGGACATGTTCCTCACCCTGCAGTCGTGGCGCTACAGTGAAAAACTGCTTAGGGAAGTAACGCCGGCGGTGTTCCCCCGGGGTGCGGGCGACCTGATGGTTATCTCAGACCACTCGAAAAAGCTGCACGATCTTTATGGCGTTGAAACCGCTATTATTGCTAGTGCCGTAGTAGAGATATCATCGTCAGAGCTTCGCGGGATGCTTCCGGGGCGAGAAGGCTCAAGATACATATCTGATACAACTTACGCTTATATTATTCGAAATAGGCTGTACGGGGCAAAGCCGGGCTGGGATTGGCTGCGGGCAAAAGCGCACTCGATGCTTGATGTTTCCCGGGCGCCGCATGTCGATGGGTGCGAAAAGGAGGCATTACGGCTTGCGGAGAGGTGGGGCGTCGACGCGGATGACGCGCGCGAAGCCGCGATACTCCACGACATTACCAAGAAGCTCAGTCCGGAGGAGAACATTTCGATTCTTGACAGTCATGGTATCCCGGTAGGAAAGCTGGACAAAAATGAAGAGAAGCTGCTCCACGCACAAACCGGCGCTGTTCTCGCGAGATGCGAATTCGGCGTATCGGAGGAAGTCGCGGAAGCGATAAGATGGCATACTACAGGTAAAGCGCGCATGACGGAACTTGAAAAAGTGATTTACCTGGCTGATTATATTGAACCGAACAGGGATTTTGAAGGCGTCGACGAGCTGCGCGAACTAGCGTACTTAAACCTCGACAAGGCTTTGATTATGGGTCTTGAGATGAGCATAGCCGATATGAATGCCCGCAATATCACCCCGAACCGAACCACTAGCGATGCATTAGCTTATCTTTGTTAGCTTGTGTCTGGAGCTTGGTGAAAGGAATGAACTGATTAATGAAAGCAACTGGTCAAAAAAGTAAGGGGCGGCATTTGCCAAAGAATATAAGTAAAAACACGACATTTGCCGACGAAGGCGATGCTGCCGCGGGTGGCGCGGAGGAGTACCGGGGGCGGCGCCTGCAGGAGACGGCAGGGGAACCTGTCAGTACTAGGGCCGACAACGTTGCGGACACGCCGGTCCGCAAGAAGAAAAGGTTCTATAGCGGGGTTTGGAGAAAAATCCTGATTGGTATCGGATTACTTGCTGTTGTCACCGTCACGGTATTGGCCCTGGACGTCTTTCACGTTACTGAGACCTTTATTAAACCTCCGCCTGTGCAAACTACCCCCAGGCCTTCCAGTTGGGTCAGCAGCGAAGATAACGGGCCCAATCCATTATTACCCGGCGCGTCGGGCAACGATCCGGATCAGCCTTTTGGGCTAAACCCAGATAACGAGAGGAAGCCCGGGATAATAACATTCCTCGTCCTCGGTATAGACACGCTGGCCAACACAGACGCAATCATGGTCGTTTCATTCGATTCTGTCAATTATAAGCTAAACGTAGTCAGCATCCCTCGCGATACACTTGTGAACGTCGAATGGAGTACAAAGAAAGCAAACTCAATACTATATAACATGCGCGTTAGGCACAGGGGTGAAGATGACCAGGAAAAAAAGGCAATGCTGTCAGCGATTGACGTCTTTGGCGAGACCATACTGGGTTTCAAGGTTGATTTTCTCTTCACCATAAATCTGAGGGGTGTCGCCGCTCTTGTTGATGCGATTGGAGGCGTCGATTTCTACGTGCCCGCGCGTTTGTTATACCACGATGACGCACAGAACCTGCATATTGACTATCAGCAGAGGATGTATTACGGACTGACCGGCCAGCAGGCGCTTGAGATTATGAGGTTCCGCAGGTACTCAAACGGAGATATCGGGAGGATCGCTACCCAGCAGGATTTCCTGAAAGCTGCGGCGGAGCAAATCCTGGCGAAGAGAAGTTCCATAGGAATAGACCAGCTTGCCCAGGTATTCCTAAACAATGTAAACACTGATTTAGGATTACAATATGTCGCATGGCTTGGGCGGGAGTTCCTGAAACTCGACGCCGAGGATATAAATTTTATGGTTATGCCGGGTAACTATAACGATACTGTTGGTAACTCGTCATACATAACGATACGCGTCGATGAATGGCTGGAAATGGTGAACACCTATCTTTACCCCTGGTCGGACGAAGTCACTGAAGACAACGTTAGCATACTGACCCGCGGCGCGGATCGCAGGCTTTATGTGACAGACGGGAACCGCCGGGGCGACGCAAGCTGGGGCGCCACCAGCAGGGGGCCTGACAACCCAAATTCGGACACAGGCAGGGGGGGGACCAGAACGCAGCCAAACAGTCCCGGGGGCCAGTCGGGGAACCCATCTCCTTCGCCGTCCCCCAGTCCATCCGGGAGTCCCCCGTCAACTACTGACGACCCGCCGGGTGATATTACGCCGCCGGACGCGTCCGACCCCCCGACGGCCGCCGATCCCGAGACGACCCCGGATAATCCCGAGCCACCGCCAGGGGATGGCGAGACAAATGGCGAGCAGCCGCCCGACCCGCCTGATGACGGCTCGGCCAATCAAGGCGGCGACGATGAACCATGATGCATAAAACCCGGCAGGGGGGCAGCCATTCATTGGCTGCCCCCGATACATGAAAAAACTCTTCACTTTTTCCTTTATGGCATGGTATTATTAGGTCGCCGTTGCAACAAAATGACAGAAAGGACATTAACCCCAGATGCTGAGACCCATAGAAGTCGCTGAAATCATTGTTAATACGCTGGATAACAAAAAAGCCCGGGACATAAAGTTGCTGAAAACAAGAGAAGTCACGATATTGGCGGATTACTTCGTGATATGTACCGCAGGATCGACAGTCCAGATGAAAGCGCTGTCTGACGAAATCGAAATAAAACTGAAAGAAAAAGGGGAACTCCCGAGGCGGCTTGAAGGCCACAGGTCAGGAGGTTGGATCCTGATTGACTACGCTTGCGTAGTGGTTCATCTGTTCCTGCAGGAGACCCGGGATTTCTACATGCTCGAGCGGCTATGGGGGGACGCTGAAGATGTTGATATCAGATACTTAGTTAGTGCAGACCGCGGGATTTGAGAGGGAGATATGAAGTACGACTTTAGACAGATAGAGACAAAATGGCAGGGGAGGTGGGAGGTCGAAAAGCCTTTCGCAGCCATTAACGGAGGGGAAAAACCAAAGTTTTATGCGCTTATCGAGTTTCCATACCCGTCAGGCAGCGGCCTCCACATAGGCCACCCGAGGCCGTATACGGCGATGGATATAGTAGCAAGAAAAATGCGTATGCAAGGCTACAATGTTCTTTTCCCTATAGGATTCGACGCTTTTGGCCTCCCGACAGAGAACTATGCGATAAAAAACAAGATCCACCCCGCCTCTGTTACCCGGGAGAATATCGTGCGATTCACCAAACAGTTGAAGACGCTGGGATATAGTTTTGACTGGGACAGGTGCGTAGATACTACCGACCCTGATTACTACAGGTGGACGCAATGGATATTCCTCAAGCTCTTTGAAAAGGGGTTGGCTTACAAGGCTTTGATCCCGGTGAACTGGTGCACATCGTGCAGATGCGTGCTTGCGAACGAGGAAGTGGTAGATAACGTCTGCGAACGCTGTGGCGCCCCTGTCGAAAGGCGCGAGAAGAGCCAGTGGATGCTGAAGATAACCGAATATGCCCAGAGGCTCTACGATGATTTGGATGACGTCAACTTCATCGAACGCGTAAAAGTCCAGCAACGCAACTGGATTGGGCGCTCTGTCGGCGCCGAGGTGGATTTTGGAACAACCGCCGGAGATATCATCCGGATTTTTACTACACGCCCGGATACGCTGTTCGGCGCTACATACATGGTGATGTCGCCCGAACACCCATTACTCCGGAAATGGGCCGCGGAAAACCCGGATGAAATCAAGGCCTACCAGGTTGCGTCCTCGAGAAAGTCGGATTTTGAACGCACGGAACTGGCCAGGGAGAAGACCGGCGTCGAGATCAAAGGCATTCGCGCCGTCAACCCGGTCACGGGAAATGAGATACCTATATATATTTCAGACTACGTGCTCGCGTCGTACGGGACAGGCGCCATCATGGCTGTCCCGGGCCACGACCAGCGCGACTGGGAGTTCGCGAAAGCATTTGGGCTACCGATAATCGAGGTAGTATCCGGCGGGGACGTCTCAAAAGAGGCTTTCACCGACTGCGAGGTCGGTATCATGGTGAACTCAGGATTTATAACCGGCATGACAGTAGAAAACGCTATCACTGAGATAACAAAATGGTTAACTGAGTCTAAGTTGGGGAATGAAAAAGTCAATTTCAAACTGCGCGACTGGGTGTTCTCGCGCCAGCGTTACTGGGGTGAGCCTATTCCGATAGTCTGCTGCGGGAAATGCGGTTATGTGGCTGTTCCGGAAAGCGAACTGCCACTGTTATTGCCGGACGTCGATAAGTATGAAACGACGGAAACAGGCGAGAGTCCGCTTGCGTCGATGACCGAATGGTTATCGGTAAAGTGCCCGAAATGCGGGGGGCCCGCGCAGCGCGAGACGGATACGATGCCGCAGTGGGCAGGCTCAAGCTGGTACTTCCTCAGATACACAGACCCTGATAATAAGGCAAAACTGGCGTCGCGTCAAGCGCTCGATTATTGGACACCTGTCGACTGGTACAATGGCGGCATGGAGCATACGACACTGCATCTGCTATACTCCCGCTTTTGGCACAAGTTCCTTTATGATATCGGGGTCGTCCCAACGTCCGAACCATATATGAAGCGAACGAGCCATGGGTTCATACTTGGGGAGAATAGCCAGAAAATGAGCAAATCGCGCGGAAACGTGGTTAACCCCGACGATGTCATCAGTGAGTTTGGCGTGGATACGCTAAGGTTGTATATTATGTTCATCGGGGATTTTGAGAAGACAGCGACCTGGTCCAAAAATGCAGTCAAAGGATGCAAGAGATTCCTTGACAGGGTCTGGAACCTCTCAGAGTTCAGTCTTACAAGCGACGAAATTTCGAAATCGCATGAAATGGCGCTCCATCGCTGCATAAAAAAAGTTGGCAATGATATCGATAGCATGAAGTTTAATACTGCTATAGCCACGCTCATGGCAATTACTAACGATTTTTACGAACATACCCCAAGCCGGGGTGATTTTAAAGTGCTGCTGACGCTTTTATCGCCATTCGCCCCTCATATAACGGAGGAGCTTTGGGAAATACTTGGGTTTGACGGTCACGCGTCAAGCCAACCCTGGCCGGCTTTCGACGAGTCAAAGACGATGGATGGACAATGCGAGATTGCTGTTCAAATCGGCGGTAAGTTGAAAGGCACGATAAAAGCCCCGCTTGACGCAGACGATGATGTGCTCATAGATGCGGCCGTTTCCGACGGGAAGATATCCCGATTTATCGCAGATAGGCAGATCGCGCGCACAATAATCGTCAAAAACAAGCTGGTCAACTTTGTATTGAAGTAAGAACTGTATCACAGACGCTGTTCTGAGGCCCACTACATTGAACAAAATCTTTATTTTGTTCAATTATGAAGGAATGTAGAAAATCATGGATTACAGAGATACTTCCCCTGAAATACTTCGCGAGTTCCTCTTCTATCACGAAACAATTAAAGGACACTCGAAGAAAACTATCGACGAGTATTTCCTCGACTTACGCACCTTTTTCCGTTTCCTGAAAATCCATCGTGACATTGTCCCGCGCGACACCTTGTTCGAGGACATAACTATCATGGACATCGATGACGTGTTTGTAGGTTCCGTGACGATTACCGAGGTATACGAGTATCTTGCATTCTTGTCCCGCGACAGGCCCAGGCATGGAAACAGCGCATATACGGGATATGGATTGTCGGCGAAATCGCGCGCACGAAAGATCGCGGTCATTAGATCCTATTATAAATACCTCACCCTCAAGGCTAACAAGCTGAGTCAAAACCCTGTGGCGGATCTCGACTCGCCAAAGCTGCGAAAGCCCCTTCCCCGTTTCCTGAGCCTCGATGAAAGCAAGAGTTTGCTCAGCGGCGTCAAAGGCGCCAACCGTGAACGCGATTATTGCATTCTTGCTATTTTCCTCAACTGCGGCCTGCGCATATCGGAGCTTGCCGGGCTGGATCTGGGCGATTTGCGCAATGATTCGATAAGGGTGCTTGGTAAAGGAAACAAAGAGCGCATCGTGTATCTCAACGACTCCTGCGCGGAAGCAATAAACGACTATCTGGCCATCCGCAAGCAAGTGGCGCCTGTGGACAAGCGCGCGCTGTTCCTGTCTTCGCGGCGCACCAGAATAAGCACATCCACAATACACAGCCTTGTAAAAAAGCACCTGCTGGCGGCAGGTTTGGATCCCGCGAAGTATTCCTCGCACAAGTTGCGGCACACAGCCGCGACATTGATGCTGAAAAACGGCGTCGATGTAAGGACGCTTCAGGAGTTGCTGGGACACGAGCATTTAAACACGACCCAGATATACACGCATATAGAGAGCAGCAGCCTGCGTGACGCGGCTATGCGCTCCCCCCTGTCCGACTATAAGAAAGGTGGCAAAGATTAGGCAAAGCCTACCCTCTGCTCCTGACGATCACCTCATAGCTTGCGTTTCCTAGTGTGACAGTCAGCCTTGCGTTCCCCGCGCCTGTAATAGTAACTGTCGCCGATCTGCCTTCGGCGTCATTTGTGGCGACGGTAAATACATTCGTGTTGCTGCTGGACCAGTTAATGACCATATCGCCTAAATCCACTGCGGGTTCAAGTCTTGCCCTGAGAGGTACCCTCTCCCCTACAGCCGCCGTAAAATCCGAAGTCGGCCTGTTCAGGTAGGTCACAGTAATAGTGAAGTCTATCCCCTCCAGAGGATTGGCCGCGCCCTCGTCAGGTTGTATCGGCTCTTGCTCTTCAGGCTCTTCTGGTTCCTCGGGTTCTTCAGGCCCGTCGGGACCTTCCTGGTTATCCTCCTCACCGTAGTACTTATCCGTTTCGATAATAACTGTCCGGGTCTCGCCAATCCAGAAAACGTAGAAATCCATAAGGATCGCAAGATCGCGGAGCCTGAAGTAATTATTGCCATCAATCAGATATATATCAAAAGCGCATTCCACGCCATCAAAAAGAATCCTTGAGTTTGTTGGCATGTACGGGCGTGAATCGGAAAGCGCACCCAGTTCCCCCCCAATCGGCGAGTACTCGAATCCGCTCAGCAATGTTCCCGTGTTAGTCTCTGGATTCCACGATTCCACCCCGAACTGCTTTTCAGTCCCGCTGAGCAGATATGCTACGTCACGGAGTTTGAAGAAATGCTCGTCGTTTATCAGATATGCGGCGAGAGGCATCTCGAACCCGTTAAGTACGAGGTTCGCGCCTGAAGTATTTACGATTTCGTCCCCTGTACCGCTTGCGCCTTGCTGTTCCGCTATCATTGCATCCGCGACCGCGAACCCGTAATCCATCAGAATACGGGCGTCTTGAAACCGGGATGACTGCGTAGAGCCAAAAGTAACCGCAATGACCCTCCGCCCCTCCCTTTCGGCGGTCCCGATAAAACAGTACCCTGCCGGCGTCGTGAATCCGGTCTTAAGCCCGTCAAGGCCGGTATATTGCCCCAGCAGGGCATTCGTGCTGGAGTATGTCGTACCGTTGTACGTGACGCTCCTCTTGGTAGCGATTCTTAAAACCTCGGGATGATCCCTTATAAGGCATTTTGCCATAATGGCCATGCCAAGCGGCGATATCAGATTATCCGGCGATCCCCCCCAGCAATCAACGAATCTTGCCCTGATATCGAGCTCTGTCGCTTTAGCGCTCATACGCCTGACAAAAGCCTCTTCGCTTCCGCAAAGCGCCTCCGCAAGCGCTACGGTCGCCGCGCACGCCGAACTTACTATCACAAACTCGAGCAGTTGCTGTATTGTCAGGGAGGCTCCTTGCGAGAGCCTGATATTAGAATA
>Ga0082212_10001853_pt1 | contig 31177 bp, 24 predicted proteins | sample TergutNt197P3_FD_71548 | JGI IMG/M metagenome (GOLD analysis project Ga0082212, IMG submission 71548) | Neocapritermes taracua P3 segment gut microbial communities from Petit-Saut dam, French Guiana - Nt197 P3 | ecosystem: Host-associated > Arthropoda: Insects > Digestive system > Gut ...
GTTCACACCGGTTGTCGCTCGGCTATTACGGTTGCCGAAACAACTCTTAGCGTCGCAGTTGAGTGCGAACCTTTGGCGAACGCTCGGCACAACACTTGCGCTGTGCGTCGGGTTGGGAGTCTATTCGTTTTTAGAAATCTCCGGCTATTCGATGCTCGTGCCGTATATTCAATCGACAAACGTTCCCGACACGCTCGCAACATTTCTGCCGTCGGGCGTGCCGACGAGCGAAATTGACACGGTGCGAAACATCCCCGGCGTGGATGCCAGCCGGTTTTTGATGCTTGCCATCGACCAATCCCGATTTTCGCAAACGCAAGCGGAACGTTTTATGGCGAACGGGTTGATTCAGATGCAAACCAGTGCCGTCGTCTTTGGGATTGACATTGACGAGGCGTTCGGTCAGCGTGCGGATGGTACTCCGTTGCTCGAATTGCCGTTTCGGGAAGGAACGCTCGAATCGGCACTCGAAAAGTTGCGCACCGGCGGACGATATTGTCTCGTTCCTGATTCGTTTGCATTCCGGGCAAATGTTCACGTCGGCGATAAACTGGAATTGGTTGTTGAGTCGGCAACAGATTTAGCCGGTACTCCGGCGGGGCAAGAGGTTGTCGAATACGAAATTTGCGGCATTGTGTCGATTCACGGTTGGCTTTGGATGAACAAGGTCAGCGGTGTTCGCAAGCGCGGCTTCCGTTCCGGGGCGATGCTCTTGGCTCCCTACGAGGCGGTGAAAAATGATTATCGCCTGAACGAAGCGGCATATTTTTGGTTCGACCGCTTGCCGGGCGTGTCCGACGAGGAATTGGAAGCATCGCTTCAACACCTAGCAGATCGACTCGCTCCGCCTAGCGAAGGGGTGAGCCGACCGATGGTCAAAGTCAGTTCGCGGCAATACCTGAAAAATCAGGTCGGTGACCGAGCGGACGAAGTGATTCAAGCGGCTGCCAAAATGCCGCTGATTCTGCTGGCAATTTCCTCGTTCGGAATGATGGGAACCATTGCCGCCGCAATTCGTTCCCGGCGTTTTGAGTTCGGCGTGCTGCGGAGCCTCGGTCTGACACGTTTCGGTTTGGTTCGATTGATTCTTGCCGAAGCGTTGTTGATTGCATTAGCGGCAATGATTATTAGCGTCGGTTTCGGCGTGCTTGCAGGTTGGTGTTTCATCGGTCTGATGAAATACGTTGCCGGTTTTGGCGGTTTTACATCGCCGCTGACAATACCGGTCTATTGGCTTTCGCTCGGCTTGGGCGTTGCATTGATCTTTTGTTTCCTTGCCGCTGTTGGTCCTGCGATTGTTGCGGGGAGAACCGTTCCAACACGGCTATTACAGGAACGTACAGGATAAAAGTCGAAACCATGACAACAAAGTGGGCAGTGGAATTGTGTATTACTCCCACTGGCACGTAACCTGCAAGTTTGCTTTTCCCGTCACTCCCGCGGGAGTCCAGAGAAACAGTGTGCCAATCGCTCGTCTAGATTCCCGCTTTCGCGGGAATGACGGTACTTTTTACGAACTTGCAGGTTACGTGATCCCCACTTGCCTTTTATGGCTCAATGCTGCATAATCACGGTATGATTACACCACCATCACTCGTGTTCAAGGTACACTGCTCTGCTTGCTATGGAGAGGAACTATGGCGGCTTAACCGAATCATCCGAACCTTGACCGCCGCCGGTGAACTGACACCGGAAGACGAGTCGGACATTGAGTTCGTCGCCGAACGGTTTATCGCCTACAGCAAACGCATGGTCTGCGTCGGTTGCGGCAAAACGGGCTTGATCTCCGTTTTTCGTGTTGTTCCGTAAACGATAGCACCAGAGCCGCAACCGCCTGAGTGAGGCTCTGGTGCCTCATAGTCGTGTTCGCTCTTTCAGGGTTCGCCACTGGGGATTGTTCGGCTCCAGTTTCATCAACTGGTCAATCATTTTGACCGCCTCGCTCCGATTGCCCATCTGCAAATACAACACTGCCAAGGCATGCAAAAAGTCAACGTTTTCCGGTTCGCTTTTGAGTGCCGCCTCCAGTTCACGCCGGGCTTCGGTTCGCTTTTCCTGCTGCAAGAAAAGCAAACCGAGATTGTACCGAATCCGGGCATTATCCGGTAGCAAATCGGCTGCTTTTTGTAACTGTTCACTCGCCTCCACCAAACGTCCCGCCTCGGCAAGCAACAGCCCCAGTGAGTACGCCGTATCTCCTTGCACCGGGTCAATTTTCAACACCTCTCGAAACTGCTCTTCGGCTTCCTTCGGCTCTCCCCGCTCATTGTGAAGCATGGCTAAATTGATTCGCGAGGGAATAAACTCTGGATCGACTCGAAGCGATTGGCGGTACAGTTCCAGCGGCTTCACGGTCAATCGGCGCAGGTAGTCATTGCGTGTTTTCACTGCTTCCGCTAGAGTTGCCTGCACGTTGGCACCGCCGTTGGTTTGCAATTCCTGAACCGTTGCGGCAAACCATCGTTCCACCTGCCGCCGCCGACCCGACTCGCGATCATGTTCAAACACCGCCAAGTTTAAGTAAGAAGCAGCCTGATCGTTCAAGGCTTTGCAAGCATCGGAATACTCCTTGGCTGCTGATTCAAACGCTTTTTTGCCATGTTCATCAGAGAGACGATCAGCAACTTCTGCTAGCATCCGTGCCGATTCAAGCCGGATTGCCAGCAGCGGATCATCGAGTTTTTGGGGAAGATGTTTGAGTTTCACTTCAGGCGGTTGATGAACAAATGCTTCGACGGCGGTTAACCGCACCGCCGGGTCGTGGTCTTCCAGCGATTCAAAAAGCAACGCCGATTGCTCCAGTGGTGCCAACCGACCGAAGAGCGAAAGCGCCGATGCTCGAATAATGTGCCGATGATCCCGCTGCGTTTTGTTGCGGACCACTGTTTCCAACAAGGGCAATGCCTTCGGATCGCCCCGCCGTCCCGCTTCAAGAGCAAGCGAATAATGCTCCGAAATCGGACTACTAACAGAATAACCCACTCCCGATTTCCTCAATTCGCCATACCAACGCTCAACGTGACCGTGCGCCCATTGGAGCGTTTCCCCTTTTTTGCGGTCATGATGACACTGCGTACAGGCATTCGGAACGCCAATTTTCATCGTCAATTCAGGACTCGGCTTGCGGATGCTATGATCGCGGCGAGGATCGGCAACCATGTACGTCGATTGCGGAAAATGACATTCGACGCACTGCGTGCCGGGCTTTGAGGCGTTGGGATGAAAATGATGCTGCACGGTGTCGTAGATCGACGGCGAGTGGCATTGGCTACAGAGCCGATTGCCCGTGTATTTCAATTTTAAGGAATGTGGATCATGGCAATGCGTGCAACTGACCCCTTTGGAGTACATTTTCGATTGCATAAACGATCCGATTTCAAAGGCTTCTTCGAGCAACTGTCCATCGTGATAATAGGTTGCCCGGTCTTGAATTTCCGGGACGAGAAAATTGAACATCGGTTCCAAGGGTGCCTTGGTCCCTTCCCGCAAGACTCGCCGCCTCGTATGGCAAACGGCACAACTTTCCACAGACCGTCCTCCCTCCGCACCGGTCAAAATCTCGGTGCCCAGTGGAATGTCAGTGTTCCATTTCGTCGTTAAATTATGTTTTCGTGCCGTTGCCTCATGCTCGCCGCAAGGTCCGTGGCAGGATTGGCAACCAACGTTCATTTCCGTAAAGGTCGAACGATAGGTCAAGGTTTTGCTGTCAAAGTTTTTGGCAAAATTGGTGGTGTGGCAATCGGCACACATGAAATTCCAATTTTGGAGCGGCTTCGTCCAATGTAGTGGGTCCTCCTTTGGAATTTGCTCCTTTGGGTAAAGATGGAACCATCGGCAATCCACGGAATCCCATGCAACCGGCAAACATTGGAGTCTGCCGCCTTCGATTTCGACCAGATACTGTTGGAGCGGTCGGAGCCCCAGAGTGAAGAGAATTTCCGAGGTGCCGAGGTCGGTTTCGACCATGAATTTTTGTCCTTCCCGATAGAAGCGGAATGGGGTGCATTGCTGTGGAACGGCATTACTCGGAATTTTGTTTTCTTCGATCAATTTTTGCAACCGGCTGACAATTCTCGACTGGGCACCGGCAATGTCGGTTGGTCGATTGACGTTGAGCAGTTTCCGATACTCGGTTTCCTCGTCGAATTCCTGACGCTGCGCTTCATTCATGACCTGCCGCAACTTATCGGCAACGCCTTTTTGGGCATCGAAACATGCAAGGGCAAAATCTTCAAATCGCGGGGCAAGCGGCGGTTTGAATTTTTGTCCCGGTGTATCATAGAGCACCGGAGTTCTTCCGCCAAAAATTGTATTGGCAGAGCGTTCAGCATGAGCGTATTCTCGCATCTCCCAAGACGGTTGCGGAGAATAGAATAGGTCATCGACGAGGATTTTCAGTGTTGCGTCCTCGAAATGGAGCAGGTCATCAAAGCCGATATGCAAAAACCGGACATTGTCAAAATTTCCCAAGACCGTTTCCTCGGTTGCATGATTCATCGACTGGCTGTGATCGCTTTTGTTCCAATCTTCGCAAGCCTTCTGATGACATTCTGCACAGGTTTCCGGGTTTGCGTATCGGGAGTCCGGCAACGGTGCGGCGGCAAGGGCTTGGATGCCTAAAACCAGTGCTCCGGCGAGTAAAAATGGAAATTTGAATTTCATGGTAATAGCAAATTTTGACCAGCGATCGGCATCCTACCTTTGGAGCATTGTTAACAAATTTGTTGTAGTACCCTTCTGACTTCTTACCCATACGCTCCCATTCCGAAGAAGAGCATTTTTTTCAACAGACGATAGACCCAGTAATCCTCTGGTATTTCCTGATCGGGCAGGTAATGCGACGAGAGGGGCTCTCGCCGATACAGTTCCTCCAAAAGGTTCCGACCGCTGACATCCGTTACCCTTTCCGAACGGAAAAATTCGGCGAGTTCCTGCGGATAGTCCATGACCGCACACCCTTGAGAACGCTCGCCGTTGTACTGCTGTCCGATAAATTCGCGGAATCGCAAGAGAAATTCGCTATTGTTCATCGTTTCATAGAAATTGCCGTCGTTGTCGCTGATCCATTCCTTCGTAACATTGAGCGGCGGACAGGGTTCAATGCTCCCCTGCGGTCCGATCACGAACGCCATGCCTTTCGAGGCGGGACACACAGCAAACCCTTTTGCGTCCCAATAGGTATCAATCAGGATGATCGGCATTTTTCTTCGCAACCGGAGCAATCGGCGGCGAAATTCCAATATCGTGTCCGGTTTGATCGACCATTCCGGCGTGGGATCGGCACCGATGGGACGATAGATGTAAAACCAGAGATACATGGCTCCCAGTTTGACAAAGTGGTTGACATACTCTTCGGTCAACACAGTCTCAAAATTCTCTGCCGTTACGGTCGTTGCAACGCCGTAGAGAATTTTTTGTTGTTGGAGTTCCCGGCAGCCTTCCGTGGCTTTTGCAAACGTTCCTTGTCCACGCCGAGCATCATTTTCTTTTTCAAAACCGTCAATACTGACCAAGGGGGAAATGTTGCCGCATTGCTTCATTTGCTGTACCGTTGCTTTATCGAAAAAGAGTCCATTGGTAATGATTTGAAAATAGGCTTCGGGATGGTTTTTGATGGTACTCCAAAGCGTTTCCGGTGCCAAAAAGGGTTCTCCGCCGAGCAATGTGTAAAAATAGACCGACTCCTTTTGAGCAATTTTGATGACCTTTTCGATGGCATCGCCGGGTAACTGAAATGTTCCTTCTCCCTCTGTTGCCGTCTGCCGTCTGCCGTCTGCCGTCTCCACCCAGCATCCTCGGCAGCGCAGGTTGCATCGGTTGGTCAGGGAAAAAAAGAGGAACGGAGAAAATTGGATTCCGCTTTTGTTGCGTTTTTTGAAGGCTCGGAGAGCAAAAAAACATTTTCCGCACCAGAGCCAGGCGGCTTTGAACAGCAACCGCCAGGAAACTTCGGTGAGGGCGCGATAGAAAAATCGGAAAAGCATTGTCAATGTCCAGCCTGTTTAGAGGACAGTGTAAACAATTCCCAAAAAATGACAAGAGAGTGCAACGCACTTGCAGATGAGAACCATTTTTGCTAGAATGCTTCCAGTGTTTTATACTTAACGACTCTTAACTCTGGAGGTTACGATGAAGCGTCGCGATTTTCTTGGCTTGACAACGCTTGCTACCGGAGCGGCGGTGCTAAATCCTGTCGTTGGATCAGCACAAACGACTCCACTGCCAAAACCCGGCGAACCGGTTGAGCCGGTCTGGGTTCCGCTCACCAAAGAGATCAAATCGACTCGCATCGGCTTCGGAACAGGCATGCGGGGCGGTCAGCGGAGGTCTGACTTGGTGCGTGCCGGGTATCCCAAAGCCATTGAACTTCTTCGTTATGCTTACGACCAGGGGATTCGGCTGTTCGACTGCGCTGACTTGTATGGTACCCACGATGTGGTTTCCGAAGCCCTGAAAGATAAGCCGCGTGAAAGTTATGTCCTCGTTTCAAAAATTTGGCTGCGTTCCGGCGGCGGTTTACCGGAGATGGAACGGCCTGACCCTGAAATCACGGTTAAGCGTTTTCTTCGGGAAAGCAAGACCGAATACATTGATGTGATGCAGATACACTGCATCACGGACGCTCGTTGGACGGAAGAGTATGCCGAAGCGATGAAAAGTATGGAAAAACTGAAAAAAGCAGGGTTGATTCGTGCGCACGGGATCAGTTCCCACTCCAATGCGGCGACGGAATTAGCCGCCGGAACAGAATGGTGCGATGTTATCCACGTTCGTATCAACAGCGAAGGATTGGCAATGGATGGTCCCCGAGATGATGCCGCCGCCAGGGTTGCGGAATCAGTCCGCGTTACCAAAAAAGCCCGCGATGCAGGCAAAGGAATTATTGCCATGAAAATTATAGGGCAAGGGGAAGGAACGATGGTTGTCGATCCTGAATTACGAAAAAAATCGACAAAGTTCGTCATGAACCTCGGCAGCATCAATGTAATGATCGTTGGATTCACCGAAAAGGAACACATCACGGAATTTGTAACCAACGTTGCCGCCCTGTCAGCAAGCGGTTAATGTTTTACTCAACATTTTGCACCATTTCCCTAATCCGTTCGATGACGGTCTTGGCTTCGACGACGTATTTCGTAATATCCGCATCGTTTGCCTTCGAGCCGATGGTGTTCACTTCGCGAAACAATTCCTGCGTGAGAAAATCGAGTTTGCGTCCGCAACCCTCCTGCGATTGCATCGCCGACGTAAATTGTTCCAAATGCGATTGAAAACGCACTAACTCTTCGGAAATGTCGCAACGGTCTGCATAGACCGCCAGTTCCCTAACGAAATCGGCATCTCCCAGCGGCAATCCTTGCTCTTCCATCGCCTTTTCGATGCGTTCTTTGAGTTTCTGCCGATATGCCGGTGCCGTGCGGGGAGCCAATTCGGCAATGTTGCCAATGATCAGGCGGAGAGAGTCGACGTTTTCCGACAAATCCTTTGCCATTGCGTCTCCTTCGGTTTTCCGCATCGTTTGCAAGGCATCCAGTGCTTCCCGGAGAGTTTTTTCGAGGAGCGACCAGATTTTTTCGTGTTTTGCTTCGTTGTTTTCGTGTTCTGAAATAATTACGCCGGGCAATGCAGCAAGTTGGTCGATACGGAGCATCCCTTGAGCAAAATTACCCGTGAGACCGAGTTTTTTTTGCACTTCCGACAACTGTTTCACATACGATTCCAGTAGCACTGTATTGATGTGGCAGCCGGAGTCTTCCCGCGTGCCGACGATCCGAATGTGAGCATTGATGGTGCCGCGTTCGATGACGCTCCGAAGAAGCGATTCAATGCGATGTTCCAAGGCACTGTATCCGTCGGTCAACTTGAGCGATAACTTGAAATACCGGTTATTGACCGCCTTGAGTTCGACGGAGACAGCCGTGCCTCCCTCTTTACAAATTGCGGACCCGAAGCCGGTCATACTGTACAGCATGCACGCTATTCTGACAAAAGCACGTCGAATGTCAAGAGCAGAGAGTTTTCTGTTGGCAAACGATCTGCATCATCCATCGGTTCAAATCTTGCAACATTGGCGAGGAGAGCCGTTTCGTGTCGGGATATTCTTGGACATCGACCGAGAGTCCTGAAGTGTGGCACAGTTCCACCATTTGGCAAGCGTGATCAGACGCAGATTGGTCAATGCCAAGCAGGAGTGAAAGGGGCTGCGTTGCATGCCAACTCGGACAAATGTGGTTGTCCGCTTGAATTTCCGCTCCGAAGGCTGCCACACCTGCAAAACATTCGGGATAGAGCGTTGCCAGCCGCAGGGCGGCGGTTCCGCCGGTTCCGAAGCCTGCAATAAAGATTCGATGGTCGGCAATGTTGCACCGTTCCTGTGCGACGGCAATGCAATCGAAAATCCGCTGTTCGGCTGTCGCCAGATTTTCATCCGAAAGGACCCAGTCGTACAGTTTTTTGGGACGGTGCAAAATTGCCGTAACGCTCAAATCAAAGACCGGTGAACTCGTAGGTTGCTCGATCAGCCAGCCGCGGGGAGCAACTGCCACGTAATTCCGTACGCTCATCGCGGGCATAATCCGCGTTAATTGCCGTTCGTCTTCACCGATGCCGTGGAGCCAAACGAGCAGAGGGTAAGCGTAGTTGGGTTCATAGTTCATCGGCGAAAAGAGCATGTGCGGATGGGTCAGACGTGTTCGTGCCGGCAGCGATGCCCTGACGAAATCCAACTCCAAATCGAGTTTTTCGGCGGCATTTATCAAAGGAATCTTTTCTTTTGCCGGAGCAGAACACAAGGCGGCTGTCATAGGAATCGGTTCGCGTAACGATGAAACACTTTTGTGGGGCACACTATACACTTTTTTCCCGATTCGAGTCAAGACGAAAAAATCTACGCATATCCGCCATTTTATCTATTTTATTCATTTTTGCAATGACACCTCATTGAAAGATAAAGCAGTATCAGGGAACCAGAAAAAACTATAATCGCCCATGATTCTTTTTTGTGGTATAATTGGGGTCGGTAAGGTTTAGCACGATCTAGTTACATGTCCGCCGCACCTACATACGCCGAAAAGGCACAATCGCTTTTGCCGCCGAATCCAAAGGCGTTTATCGTTGATGATTCCGTACCAACACGAAGAATTTTTCGCACCATTCTCGAAGAACTTGGCTTCACCGTCAACGAAGCCGTCAACGGAAAAGCCGCCCTTGAAAAACTCGAAAGTGAACTCGCGGATACGACCATCGTTTTCTCCGACATCAGCATGCCGGTGATGGATGGTTTTGAATTTTGCTTCCGATTGATGCAGCAACCCTGGTATGATAACACGCCGTTCGTCCTCGTTTCGACGGAAAGCGATGCCCGAAACGTGATCAAAGGTCTCAAATTCGGTGCCGATGATTTTTTGCCGAAACCCTTCGATAAAGAAATCGTTGCCCAAGTGTTGATGCGGATTTTTCAGTAAGCCCGCGGCAACTCTGATCTAACGCCGCTTGACTTTCCACTCGACAATGGATTTGGCAACCAACGTAACCAGTGCGAGTCCAGCCAGGATGGTTGCCAGAGCGAATGCCTCAACGGTGCACCAATCGTTGTATAATCCTTCAATTTGCAGCGGCAAGGTCATTGTGGACCCACGTAGATGCCCCGAAACGACACTGACCGCTCCGAATTCTCCCATCGCTCTCGCATTGCAAAGGAGCACGCCGTACAGCAAACCCCACTTGATATTGGGCAACGTCACCCGCCAGAAAATGCTCCAACCGCCCGCTCCCAGTGCTACGGCGGCTTCTTCTTCAATGGTGCCTTGCTCTTCCATCAGCGGAATCAACTCTCTCGCCACAAAGGGAACGGTTACAAAAATCGTTGCCAAGATAATGCCGGGCGGAGCAAAAAGTATTTTGTATCCATGATCCATCAGCCAACCGCCCAGTGCCGATTGACGACCAAAAGCAAGAAAGAAAACCATGCCGGCAATGACCGGTGAAACGGCATACGGCATGTCGATCAATGTAATCAGGATATTTTTCCCACGAAAGTTGAATTTTGTGATACACCAAGCGGCGGTGACTCCAAAGAGGACATTGAGCGGAACGGCAATCAAGGCACAAACGAGGGTCAGATAAACTGCCCGTAGAGCGTAACTGTCCCTTAAACTAGCAACGTAAAATGCGGTTCCTTCCCGGAAGGCTTCGATGAAGACCGTAGCAAGCGGCAAGACAAGGAACAGACCGATAAAGAGCAACGTGATGGTAATCAGTGTTGCCGGGACAATCTGTTCTCTTATGGAAACGTTTCTCATCATGATCGTATTGTAACCTATTTGGAACCAACTATCCGGCTCTCTCACGTCGTCCTAAATTTTTGGGCAATTTCGGCGGCAAGGCTACGGTAGTCTTCCGCTCCCATCGAGTTGGAATCGTAGTCGAAAATCGGGATGCCATGTCCCGGTGCTTCCGCCAGCCGGATATTTGAGCGGATTTTTGTCTCAAAAACCACCGCATCCCGACAGACGGCAGGCAATGTTTCCCGCTGACCAAAAAAATCGCCTATGCTCTGCAAAACTTCGTCCGCCAACTTCGTGTTGTTAAACATGCATAAAAAGGTTCCCGAAAGGCGGAGCGATTTATTGACCCACTTCGTTACCGCTTCCAATGTTCCCACGAGTTCCACAAAGCCGCTCAACGAAAAAAAGTGCGGTTGAAGCGGTACGAACACATCCTGCACCGCCGCCAGTGCATTGAGCGTGAAAAGTCCCAACGACGGCGGACAATCAATGAAAAGATAGTCCACCGGAAAGCCGTCTTCGGCTAACGCATCTCTCAATCGCAATTCCCGACCGACGGCATCCGCCAATCGTTGCTCTCCTCCAACCATATCACGGTGAGCGGGGATCAGCCAAAGGTTTTCTCGGACTTGCTGCCGCACTTCGGCAATTTTACTTTCCCCCATGAGGACATCGTACACCGATTTGGCATCGTCTCCCAAGTTTACGCCGAGATGCATGGTGGCGTGAGCCTGCGGATCGAGATCGACAACGCAGACTTTTGCCCCTAATGCTGCCAAAGCAGCACTGATATTGACCGTCGAAGTGGTCTTGCCCACCCCGCCCTTCTGATTCATGATTGCAATCGACCGCATAGAATTATTCGATATTTCGTTCCTTATATTTTAACAGATTTGACAGTGCCGTTGACTTTCAACTTGATCGTTTCAATGCTTTCCAGTCCTTCATTGTCCACGGCTTTCACAGCAATCATGTGCTCACCGGCGGTGAACTTGTAAATTTGCTTGCCTGTTTCGTCTTTGATCACAGTCGCCTTAAATCCCTTTTCAGCATTGTAAGCAAAATCCCAACTGTAAAATCCAATTTCCGAATCGCTTTCCCCCTTTACCGTCACTTCGATTTCGGTGCCGCCTTTTCCGTCTCGCGACAACTCCCGCCATTCTATCTTGATCATCGGTCCTTCGGCAAGCGGAACGATCTCCTTGACTTCTTTGAGGTCAAGGGTAATGTTCTCTTTGACCTTCAATCGCGCCGCCTCTTCCCGGGCACCGCTGTTGAAGGAAAAGGCAATAATACAACCGATAGGTTTTTTCTCCTTCTTGTTTTTGTCATACAATTTTTTGTCCGCCCGCTTGATTGCTGAGAGGAAATTATCAACAACATTTCGTCCAACGCCATCGCTTCGTTTGACTTGAATGGGCGTACCATCTGCCATTTTTCCATCAATTCCAAAATCGCCTCGCTTTCTCGTGTTGGGAGTACCGCCGACTTGCCGAACAATCCATTCCTCAAACTCAAAGGCATCTTCGTAACGCAACTTTTTATAACTATACTTGTGCAACTCCGTCGAAAACGATCCGCTGAAAAAAGTATCCATTTGCTTTTTTAAGCGTGTTTCCGTAACTTTGACGGCGATGGCGGATTGGTCAATGCCGATGAATTGCCGACCCAGACGTTCGGCAACGGCAATCGTTGTACCGCCGCCCATGAAGGGATCGAGAACCATATCCCCTTCGTTACTGGCACATTGGATAATGCGTTCCAGCAGGGCTTCGGGTTTTTGAGTGGGATAGCCGATGCGCTCTCTGGAAGTATTGCCAACGCGGTCAATGTCAATCCAAATATTGCCGAACATTGCTCCTTCAGCATCGGAAAGGTACATTTTCAAACCGTCTTTTCTCGGTTTTCCATTCTGCTGCAATTCGATGAGCCCTTGGTCATACAATTCATCCAGTTTCTCTTCGGGAAATCGCCAACTCCGATTTGTACCGGGATGCACTCCACGCCAAGTAAACTGCCGTGCCTTGCCGGGCGAAGTGAGATCGTCGCAACGATACACACCTTTCTCATCTTCCTGTTTGTATCGGGACATTTGTTCGGAAGAATATCCGCCGCGCAATGGTTTGAATTTGAATGTTCCCGACTTGGAGTAAAAATAGATTGAATCGCTGTTGATGGCAAACCTTTTGGTCATATTGCTTTTTGCGTTTGTCCTGCGCCAAATAATATGATTACGCAAATTCCGCTCGCCAAAAATCCTGTCCAGAATATCCACACGAATATAAGCATCCGCATGCCAATCGCAGTGCAGGAAAAGACTGCCCGTCTTTTTGAGGACACGATACATCAGTTCAACACGTTCTTTGAGCCAGGCAATATAATGTTCGATTCCTCCCATCCACCTGTCTTCAAAACTGCGCATTTCATTGGCATCCCCCCAGATCACCTCATAATTTCTGTTACTGAAAAAAGGCGGATCAAGGTAAATGAGGTCAACCGATTCTTCTTCAAGCGTCTTAAGAATGTGCAGATTGTCCCCCAAAATGAGCCGATTGGTGGGTAATGTTAATTTGCTTGCCATGATGTAATGCACCCTTAAAGGCTTTCGGTTCTTTTTCGTGTTGCTCGTTCACTTTCCGCCGCGTACTCTCTTTCCCGGTCGGGCTTCGCTCTCCTCGATGATCCGCAGGAACAAATCCTCAAGCGTCGTCGAAGGATTGCCGCTGTAAAGCAACTTGGCACTGGAATCCTCTTCGATAATTTTGAGAATCCGGCTTTTGGCATCGTCGCTCAATCCCGACACTCGGATTTCCGTTTGGTCAGACACTTTCAGCAAGTCGTCCACGCGACCTAACTCTTTGAGTTCACCTTGATGTAAAATACCGATTCGGTCGCACACATCCTGCACGTCCGCCAAAAGATGCGACGACATCACGATTGTTTTACCTTGCTTTTTGAGGTCCAGAATCAAGTCCTTCATATTCCTCGTTCCAATGGGATCGAGACCGCTCGTCGGTTCGTCCAGCAGAATCAACTCGGGATCGTTGATGAGTGCTTGGGCAAGTCCGAGCCGGCGTGCCATTCCTTTGGAGTATTCACGCAGTTGCCGCTTCCGGGCGGATTCGAGACCGACCATGCTGATGAGTTGCGACACCCGCTGCCGACGTACCGCACCGGACATACTGAAAAGACGACCATAAAAATCAAGCGTTTCTTCGGCATTGAGGAAACGATAGAGGTAGGACTCTTCTGGCAAATACCCGATTTTGGCATTTTTTGCCACGTCGGTTGCCGCCTTGCCAAGCAACAGGGCTTCACCGTTGGTCGGAAACAGCAGACCGAGCAGAAGTTTGATGGTTGTCGTTTTGCCCGAACCGTTGGGTCCGAGCAGCCCGAAGACTTCGCCCCGGCGGACGGTCAGGTCGAGAGCCTTCAATGCCCGAACCTTTTGCCGACCCCAAAAATCCCTATAAACCTTTGTTAGATTGCGAGTTTCAACAACATTATCCAGTGGTGTACTCATATATTATCCCGTGAAAGCAACTGCCTATCAGTGTACCAAAAGATAATAACAAAAAAAGCCCCCGGAGGACGGATTTCTAAAACGCTCTAATTCCAATCCTCCTTTTTCTCCGTCGGCAGACCTTCGATTTGAATACCCTTTTCACGACGCAGTTGACCGACAATGTGTTGCGGAATCCGGCAACGAATCACCGCCGACTGCTCGTCGTACTCGGACGACAACACTTCCCCCTCCCTTGCCAACATCGCCTCAACCCGACCGTTGCCTATCGGCAAGGTAATGGTCAAGTCGAAAAATTCTTTGCTCAACGTTTCGCTCACCCGCGCCGTCAGCACGTCGAGACCGGTACCGCTTTTCGCACTGATCGGCACCGCATTCGGATATTTTTCTAACAATATCGACAACGCTTCGGATGTTTCCAACGCATCGGTTTTGTTGAGCACCAACAGCGTATCCTTTTCCCGAATACCGAGGTCGGTCAGCACTTCATAGACTGCTGCTATCTGTGCGTAAACCTCCGCACTCGACGCATCGGCAACGTGCAGAAGCAAATCCGCTTGGTTTGCCTCTTCCAACGTCGCCCGAAAACTGGCAACGAGATGGTGCGGCAAATCCTTGATGAAACCGACTGTATCGCTGAGCAATACGGGTCCCCAGCCCGGCAAACTCCACCGCCGCGTTCGGGTATCCAGCGTTGCAAAGAGTTGATCTTTGACGTACACATCGGAATCGGTGAGCCGATTCAGCAACGTGCTTTTACCGGCATTGGTATAACCCACCAGCGAGAGCGTTCGAGAGGTTTTTCGGGCGGCAACTTCACGCCGGCGGCGTTGATGAATGTGATGCAGTTCCGACTTGAGGTCAATAATTCGTTTTTGCGCCAATCGGCGGTCAACTTCCAACTGTTTTTCACCGGGACCCCGCAAGCCGACTCCGCCGACACCTTGGCGTTCGAGGTGCGTCCACATCCGCTTGAGTCTTGGCAAAGAGTATTCGAGTTGAGCAAGTTCAACGGCAAGCCGGGCTTCCGTCGTTTGCGCTCGGGAAGCAAAAATGTCGAGGATCAACTCGGTTCGGTCGAGGACTTTGACCTTTAACTCCTCTTCGAGGTTTTTGGTTTGGCTCGGTGCCAAATTATTGTCAAAAATGACGACGTTGGCATCGGCGGCTTGCACTTGTTCTTTGAGTTCGGCAAGTTTTCCAGTGCCGATGTAAGTTGCGCCTTCGGGTCTGCGTCGCCGTTGGACGATGCGTCCGAGTTCGCGGACTCCGGCGGCTTCGGCGAGACCGGCGAGTTCGTCGAGCCGAGAGCCGCCGACTGTGTCGCCGGTTCCATCTAGGTAAATTCCGACGAGAATTGCCGACTCGCGTGCAACGCTCTCGATTCGGGTAAGAGTATCAATAGACATAAAGTATCTGTACGTTAAAACATAGGAATCGTCATTCCTGCATAGGCAGGAATCCAGACGTGAGAGTTTAACATCAACTCTCTAGCCTCCTGCCTTCGCAGGAGTGACGGGAATTTGTTTGCAGAGAACAGTTTATAGGAACATCCGTCTAGAAATTCTACGTTTTTGCAGTGCAGATTTAACGAGGAGGCATTGTATCACACTTTGCTATTCCGGCAAGGGGGACGGCTTGACGGTGCTGGAGCGATCAGGTAGAATCCGCCGGACTGGTTTCCTTTTACACCACTGACAACAATGAAATATACACACACTGGCGTACCGACGACGCAAGAACGAAAGTGGGACGGATACGTCGACGCTCTCGGCGTTCACTACACCGATCCGAAAAACGATCCCTACGGAATCGAATGGCTCAAGTTTGATGCCGACAGTCCAACGCATCCATTGGTTAAGACGCTGCCCCACGTCGCCTTTCAGGTTGATGATCTTGAGGCTGCCCTCAAAGGAAAAAAGGTGTTGCTCGCCCCGATGTCTCCGCTGCCCGGTCTGCTGCTGGCGTACATTGATCACGAGGGAGCCATCGTTGAACTCAGCCAAGTGATCTCGTAATTACACCACTGGGGGAAACTGTTCGAGCACTCGGACATCGCCGGAGTTGAAATACCGGATGTCCCGAATGCCGTACTTCATCATTGCCAATCGGGTCAATCCGAGTCCGAAAGCAAAGCCGCTGTACTTTGTTGAATCAATGTTGGCGTGCTCCAACACCTTTGGGTGTACCAGTCCGCAGGGAATCAGTTCGATCCAACCGCCCCCTTTGCACGTTGGACAACCGTTCCCGCCGCAGAAAGGGCAACTCAAGTCCAATTCAAAGCCCGGCTCCACAAATGGAAAGAAGCCGGGACGCAACCGAACCTTCACGTCCCGCCTAAATACTTCGCTCAACAAGGTTTTCATGACTCCGATCAGGTGGGCAACCGAAATGTTCTCTCCCACCATCAAGCCTTCGCACTGGAAAAAGGTATTTTCGTGGCTTGGGTCTATCGACTCGTACCGGAAACAACGACCGGGAAAAATCCCCCGAAAAGGTGCACCGAATCGTTTCAGGGCGCGAACCTGATTGGACGATGTATGCGTCCGCAACACCATTCCATTGGTGAGCCAAAATGTGTCCTGCATATCCCTGGCGGGATGGTCTGCCGGTATATTGAGCGATTCAAAATTGCTGTATTCAGTGTCCGCTTCGAGACTATCCAACACGGTGAAGCCCATGCCTTCAAAAATCGCCTCGAGTTCCATCTGCACCATGCTAATCGGGTGCATTGCCCCTGACGTACGGTTCGAACCGGGTACGGTCAAATCGAACAATCGATGCGGGGTTGCTGTCGCCGCTGCGGAAATCTTGTCGGCAGCCTCCTGCAATTTTTCGGTTGCAAAGTTTTTCAGTTCGTTCAGTTTTTGTCCGAAATCCTTTTTTTCGTCCGCCGACAGTTTAGAGAAGTCGGTCGCCTTGGCAAAGTTTGTAATGAGTCCCTTGCGACCAAGATATTTGATGCGGACGGTCTCAACTTGCTCCGCTGTCGTTGCGAGAACCAGATCGTCCAGTAATTGTTGTTGCAACATTGCACTTTTCAGAATCGTTTTTTGTAGTGCTAACTCACCACATCGAGTCCCATACTCCGGCATGTTCCGGCGAGGATATTTCTTGCCGCTTCGACGGTTCTTGCATTGAGGTCTTTCATTTTTTTTGCGGCAATGTCGTCGAGTTGTTTTGTCGTAACCTGCCCAACCTTCACTCGCGGAACATTTCCGCTGCCGTTCACGATGCTTGCCGCCTGCTTCAGCAAATCGACGCTGTGCGGCGTTTTGGTTTCGAGTTCAAAGGTTCGATCCGCATAAACCTTCACGACTACCGGTATTCGCATGCCGAGGTCGCCTTTGGTGCGTTCGTTGAACTGTTGCACGAATTGTCCCAAATTGAGACCGTACTTACCGAGGGCAGTACCGACCGGCGGTGCCGCCGTCGCTTGTCCCCCTTTTGCGTGAAACCGAACTGTTGCCGTAAGTTGCTTTGCCATAGCCGGATATTATACCATAACCCCTAATAAGGCAAGCGGGGCAGTTACCCGATCTGTAGAGTCCCCCTATCTTGCACCACCTCTCCCGACAGACTATAATAGCACACTGTAGCATTTTGCTCTTCGCTATTCAAATTTTTTCAAAAACCAGTGTCAAACAATCATCATTCCGACCGGGTTAACCAACCGAGAAATTCCATTGTTGATCGCAAAACCCTTATTTTGGTCGATGGCAATCCGGCAAGTTTGATTTCGGGGAAGGCTGTACTGACGGAAGAATACAATGTTTTGACCGCCAGTACCGGCGCGGGGTTGTTAGAAATGCTTGAAGAGCACACACCAAACCTCATCCTTTTGGATATCGGGATTCCAGACATGGACGGTTTGGAAATAATCAAGATACTCAAAAGTCAAAAATCAACCCAGAGTATCCCCGTGATGTTTCTGACGGGGGTAGCAAACGAACAGCAAGAAATAGAGGGGCTTTCATTGGGAGCGGTTGATTACATCACAAAACCATTTTCTCCCGTTCGCTTATTGAAACGTATTGAACTTCATCTGCTCCTCGATGCACAAAAACGCACGTTGGCTATCCAGAGGCAGGAACTTTACGAGAGCAACCAAATCCTGCACAAAATGGTGGTGGAAAAGGCTGTGACGGTTGTGAATTTGCAGGAAGCGATTGTGAGCGTCTTCGCCGAACTCATCGACCGCCGAGATGATGTTACCGGCAAACATGTGGAAAGGATACAGGGTTATTTGCACATGTTCTTTCTGGCACTGCTAGACACTGAATTGTTTCAAGAGGAAGTGGCAACGTGGAATATCGCGTTGATATTACAGGCAGCCCATCTTCACGATGTTGGAAAAATCGCCATCAGAGATAACGTTCTGTTGAAACCCGATAGACTCTCAAAGGAGGAATTTGAAATTATTAAAACGCATGTTGATTACGGCGAATCCATCATCAATAAAATCATGAAAACAACATCGGAAACGTCGTTTCTAGAGCAGGCGCGGGTCTTGGTAACATCACATCACGAAAAATGGGATGGGAGCGGCTATCCACGCGGTTTGAAGGGTACTGAAATTCCCCTGCAAGGACGGGTGATGGCTATTGTTGACGTTTACGACGCTTTGATCGATAAAAGACCCTACAAAGAAGCGTATTCTCATGACCAGGCGGTACACATTATCGTCAACGGCAGTGGAACGCATTTTGATCCTGACCTGATTACTGTATTCCAAGGTATTTCTGATCAGATTCGCGAAGTCACCCACAAAGTGAAAGCCCAAGATTTAGCCCCGGGATAGACCAATTCGGGATGTATCATTTTGATTTTTACCGCAAAAATGTTACAATCAACGAATGTTGTTGAGTCGGTGTCACGTTATCCTCGTTGCGGTACTGCTATTTTGTTTCGCCGGTAATTCTGCACTGGCTGCGCGTAATCCGCCGCCGGTGTTTGAAACCGACTACCAACTCCCGCTCACGGCAACACCGGCTCCACACTGCCCGATTGCCGTCGAAAATGCCGTCGCCGTCGCACTCTACGTTCTGTTCCTCATCATTGCCGGACTTGCCGTCCATCGTTGGCGTTCACGAAAGTCGTTGTTTTGCCTTGCCGTTGGCTCCGTTTTGATACTCGGTTTTTTGCTGCGAGGATGTCCCTGTCCGGTCGGAATGATTCAAAACCTCGTGCAGGTAGCCGTCGATTCTTTAGCAGTTCTCTCATGGACGGTGGTGCTCCTGTTCACGCTGCCGCTTTTAGCCGCTTTGTTTTGGGGACGTATCTTTTGTTCTTCCGTGTGTCCTCTCGGAGCAGTTCAAGAGTTGACGACCATTAAGAACCTGCCGGTTCCCGACTATGCGGAGCATATTTTAGGACTTTTCCGCTATTTTTGGCTCGGTATCGGCGTTTTTTGTGTCGTCAACGGACTGGGTTTTATCATTTGCCGATTCGATCCTTTCGTGGCGTTCTTTCATTTTGGAACTTTGTATCCCGTGCTGATTTTCGCTTTCATCGTCCTGGGCATCGGCTTTTTCGTGGGTCGTCCTTTCTGCCGATTTATGTGTCCTTATGGAGCACTGCTCGGCATGTGCAGTTCGCTTGCTGCCCGGCAAGTTACCATCACGCCGGGAAAGTGCGAGCAATGCAAACTTTGCGAACACGTTTGCCCTTACAATGCCATTCTGCCGCCGAATGTGGAACCGACGGTGAAAGAGCGGCGTTATGGTCCGCTGATTTTGCTGGGTACCATTCTCGCATTGCCGATGGTCGTTGTGGCGTTTGCACACCTCGGCGGTGCGGTTGCATCCCGGTTAACCATGTTACACCCCGACATCCAAACAGCAGGACTTCTCTACGCCGAAGAGGAAAAGTGGGTGGAAACATCTGGAACGTTTCCCGAAACGAGGGGGCTGATGCACATCGGTACTCCTTCGAGCGAGGTTTATCAACGAGCCGTGGATGCCGCCCGACTATGGAGCCTGTCCAGTATCGGATTGGGAGCGTGGATCGGATTGGTAATCGGAGTCAAAGGCATTTCGCTCTCGCTTCGCCATCGCCGAACGGAGTACGCCGTGGACCCGGCACGGTGCTTTGCCTGTGGTCGCTGTTTTTGGTATTGCCCTAATCAAAAAGAAAACCGTGTGCTCTTGGTCTCCAACGAGGCAGATTCTCCTGTATAATGGCTGGTGCTATGTTGTTTCGACTCTATTTTTGCGGGTTCGTTGTACTGGTGACTCTTTGCTTCGTTGGGGAGGCGGGTGCACAGACAGCGACCGATTTTACGGCTTGGAAAGACCCTAAAAATGCTGAATTTATCCAAGGATGGACTCAACGTATGTTGAGTCGGTTCAGAGACCTCACCGGCACAGAACGCGAGGAATTGCTTGCCAAAAACCTATCGGCACTTGCGGAAATCGCTTCGGATTCCACTATCGTTTTTTCGACACGGTACAATGCTGTCCTTGCCATCGGGCAACTGGATGCCAAGCCGGACAACCCGCCCGTCGCCTATCCTGCCGCCCTGACGGTTATGAGCGATCTCTATCAGCAGGCGGATTCCCCGCATTACCTGCGGTGTGCTGCCTTGCTCGGAATCGTGCGGCACGCCCTTTGCGGGGTCGATTCCTCCCAACGCGACAAGGTCATTGACCTGTTTCTCGAAACGGCGATGGCAGAAATCGAAACAGGTCATGCCGTTCCACTGGAACCGGCGGTTTGGGATTGGTTCCGGTGCACGTCTCTCGATGGACTTGCCGCCATGAAAACCACCGGCGCAAATGGAAAAGTTGCCGCAGAACTTCTTGCGCTCATCAATCGTAAGTCGCTGGAAATTGAAACGATGCTTGACCGCCAGGATATGTTCACACTGGAGGCGTGGAAACAACTTTGCCGGACTATCGAATTGGCATCCAAAGCCGCCAAGACGCTGGGCGATCTGGATTACTCCTCGGCAACCGGCATCGACACAAAAAAAATGACCGACTCCTTCATTCGCTTGACCCTGGCGGTGTGCGACATCCAGCACAAAATGGCGGCGGAGTACATCGAGTTGGAAAAAACGGTTCCCGCTCCGGCATTGTTGCTGGAACAAATCGTGATGAACGTAAAAATCGGCGTTCAAAGTATCGTTTGGGGAATGCGGAGCGGATTGTTGTCCGCCAAACCCAGCGAAAATTCCTTTTATCTCTCGTTGAAAAATGAGGATACGGAAATCAAACGTTTGGATACGCTGATGGCGGAAATTGTGGAACTCTCGGCATTTTTGGACGAAGGAGACAAAACAAAGCGGACACCGGCTGCCCCCAACATGCCCAAGGCGTTCAAATTTGATCTTGCTGAACTTCGGGACGCTCTGAAAAAATGCTCCGAATCCCTGGCAAAGATTACGGTCGAACATCCTTGACTTTTCCTAGAGTTGGGAGAAAATAGAATCAGCATTGACACTGACCTCAAATTCAACGTTTTATGAAATATCTCATCACAGGCGGCGCAGGTTTTATCGGATGCAATCTCGCCCGATTCATTCTCGACAAAGGGCACGGTGTTGTTGTGCTCGACAATTTTTCCACTGGAAAACGGGAAAATTTGACGGAAATCCTCGACAAAATTACGCTCATTGAAGGGGACATCCGCCATCGGGACACGCTTGACCGTGCCGTTCAAGGCGTTTCGGCAATTTTTCACGAAGCCGCCCTGGCTTCGGTGCCTGCGAGCGTTGCCGACCCGATGACCGCTCACGATGTGAACGTCAACGGCACGATCAACGTGTTGGAATCGGCTCGTGCCGCTGGAATCAAGCGGGTCGTCTTTGCCGCTTCCAGTGCCGCTTACGGCGATAATCCTCTTTCGCCGAAGTTGGAAACGATGTGTCCTGCGCCAATCAGTCCGTATGCCGCCAACAAAATTGCCGGTGAATGTTACTTGCAGGCATACCACGCCGCCTATGGAATGGAAACCGTCTGCTTGCGGTATTTTAACGTGTTTGGTCCTCATCAAGACCCCTTTGGGGCGTATGCGGCAGTGATTCCGGCATTTGTGATCAACATTATTCGGAAACAGCGTCCGCAGGTCTTCGGCGACGGCGAGCAGACCCGCGATTTTTGTTTCATCGAAAACGTCTGCCACGCCAACTGGCTTGCCGCTCACGCCTCCGCCGAACATTGCAACGGCTTGCCGGTGAACATTGCTTGCAATAGTGCCGTTTCGCTCAATCAAATTCTCGGAAAATTGAAATCGCTGATGAAGAGCGACATTCAAGCGGATTACTTGCCGCCGAGAGTCGGCGACATTAAACATTCGCTTGCTGACGTGAGTCTTGCTCAACAGATGATCGGTTACTCACCGCTTGTCTATTTCGACGAAGGTTTGGAGCGGGCAATTAACTGGTACGTGGAGAATCTGTCCTAAATTTTTTCCTTGACTTTTCCCCATTAAACAGGACAATGGACAAATCATAATCGCTTGAAAAATCACAGGAGATTATCTATGATTCGTTTGTTCGCGTTAATCGGTGCTGGATGCGTCCTCATTTTCGCAACGCCAATTTACTTTTACCTGCCAATTTACTTTTACCTTACTACCGTAACCTTGAACCCGGACGAAGTCCGGGAACAGTTGGGGTTCTATGGATGTCTTGACCACGGCGTGATTCCGACTGACCCCGTCCAGTGGAACGATGAAACGCAAAAAGAATTCTTTGGCAATCTGCCGCTCGAATATCGCCAACGCTATATCGAAACCTTCGCAAAACTGCGCCAAGCAAACGCTGAGTATTGGAAAACGCGTGCCGAACTCTTCGAAGTTATCCATCCGCTTTTCGGACGTGATGACCTCGAACAAACATTGCGGCAAGAGAACGAAGTTCTGGCAAGCCGCAAAAAAGACCATGATGATGCCCTCAGAGCCAATCACACAGAGGCGAATAATCAGCGCATCTGGTCGCTTAAACAGTACGAGAAAACCCTAAATCAATGCAAAGCATTCGAGGCGATGTTAAAGGGGGATTACAGTATTTATGCTAACCAACAGGCGCATAGGCGCGAGGTGGAGTATTTGTGGACGAACTATCGCAAATTTCTCCAATATCCAGATGTTTTTGACCCCGGCAGGCAAACGGAATTTTGGCAAGCACTCACAGAAGAGACTCTGGACCAGTATGATAAAGTTATCGAAGGTTTCCAACGAAACACCGAGGAGCACAAGAAACAGATGGCGGAATTCAAAAAACGTCTCGGCACAATGACATTAGACGATTTACCCGACGATATGAAGGGAATGCTCTTTCTCCATGTGGGCGGTTACCCTAATATCTTCCCACTGACCGACGAACAGAAATCACGGTTACTCAACGATGAACCGCTTTTTCACAGTACAGGGATATTATTTTCTCACAATTTTCCCCGATATGCGGTGTACGAAACTCTGAAAGCCGCCCGCGATGCGGAGCGGGAACCGTGGAAAATTGATGCCACGCCGGAACTGTCGAAACTCGGTATCGACCAAGCGAAAGTCGCTCGCTGGGACGGTTCACTCAGTTTGCATCCCTTCATACGCACCATTGCCGAACGAAGCGGAAACATTGATCTCACGCCATTACAAACGACCGCCGATCACGGTTCGATATTGCCGATGCTTGGTTTTTCGGGAACCAGAACAACATTGTCGAACACGCATCCTGCTCTGATGGCACTGATTCAAGGCGAGAAGGATGTCGTTTTCTCTGCACGCCGGCTTTCACTCGCAGAAGTTGAGGAAGCCGGAGAACTGGGCACTGAACTCGTTTACATTCCCTTTGCCAAAGACGCTTTCGTTTTTTTGCAGAATCGGCACAATCCTGTTCGGAACATGACGGTGGAACAGTATCAGGGAGTTTTCAGCGGTCAGTACAAAAACTGGAAGGAAGTCGGCGGTTTCGGCGGCTCCATTGTGCCGTTCATTCGGAATGCGGAGTCCGGCAGTGAGGAACTGATGCAAACGCTTGTGATGCGAGATGTTCCGATTCACGAAGATTTCAAACCGAAGAAACTTTCCAGTATGGGTGTTGTTTTTGAAGAATTGGAAAGTTCTCTCGGCGGCATTTCTTACTCGATCTACCACTATGACCGGTACATGGTATTCAATGCTCATACCCGGGTGATTGGGGTAAATGGCATATTTCCCAATGCGGAAACGATAGCGTCGGGCAAGTATCCGCTGGTGTACGAATGCGTGTTGGTTCACCGCAAAAATCCGGGCGAAAAGGTGGAACGTTTTGTCCGTTGGTTGCTTTCAGAGGAAGGGCAACAACTCGTGCGTTCCGTGGGATATGTGCCGATACGAGAATAAATTGTGCCGGAGTACCGGTAAATGGCAAGAACGGTCGATTGGTGTATAATAAATCCATGTCAAAACGAACCTCTCGCAACACGCTTTACACGCACGACAATTTATACGTTTTGTCGGGCTTGAACAGCGAGTCGGTTGATCTGATTTATCTTGATCCGCCGTTCAACACAAAGCGGATGTACTCCGCTCCCGTCGGCAGTAAGGCTGCCGGTGCAAGTTTCAAAGATATGTGGACATGGCAAGACGTGGACGAGTATTATCTCGATTCACTTGCCGACAATTTTCCTGCGTTGGCAAAATATATCGCCAGTGTCGGGGCTGTTCACAGCAAACCGATGATGGCGTATCTGACTTATATGGCACAACGCATTATCGAAATGTACCGGGTTTTGAAATCGACGGGTTCCATTTATCTGCATTGCGATCCGACGGCAAGTCATTATCTGAAAATTTTGCTTGATTTTATATTCGGAAAAAACAATTTCCGTAATGAAATTGTATGGTGTTATCGAGGAGGCGGTTCACCAAAAAACGATTTTGGAAGACGGCACGACATTGTTTACCGCTATGCAAAGAGCAAAAATTTGACTTTCAATGCCGATGCGATACGAATCCCTTACCAAGCCGAGGGCATTGGACGTAAAGACGATTCGATGTGGGGAAGGCACAAGGGAACCGAAAAGGTTTACAAACCGCATCCGCTCGGCAAAATTCCCGAAGATTGGTGGCAGATCGACATCTTAAATGCCAATGATCCCGAACGTACTGGCTATCCTACCCAAAAACCGCTTGCCCTTTTGCATCGTATCATCAAAGCATCATCAAACGAGGGAGACACGGTTCTTGATCCTTTCTGCGGTTGTGCAACGACTTGCGTTGCCGCGCAACAACTACATCGTAACTGGATCGGCATTGACATTGAAAAACAACCCGTCAAAATTTTGATAGACCGATTGAGCGATGATGCCGGTCTTTTCAAGGATTTCACGGCAACAGATCAAATTCCGAAGCGGAGCGACATAAAAGAGGTACAGCCGTCGGAAAGTGTCAAAAAACGGTTGTACAAAGGGCAAAACGGCAAATGTAACGCTTGCGGAGAGGATTTTAAGATTTGGAATCTTGAAATCGATCATATTGTTCCAAAGGCGAAGGGGGGCGGCGACTATTACGAAAACTATCAACTGCTCTGCGGTTCGTGCAATCGGATCAAAGGCGACCGACCGATGGAATACCTGCGGAAGAAAATCGAAACCCGCGAACGCATGATGAAAAATCAAATATTTTTTGGAGAATGAACAGCCAGCACTCCGTTTCCAAGTGTTGTTTTGGAGCGGCAAAGGTAGAAATTATGAAAATCATTTTGCATTATCTTGGTCTTATCCGTTTTTCGCACACATTGTTCGCTCTGCCTTTTGCATTGCTCGCCTACGGGATGGCACTCAAATTGAATTTTTTTGAAAAAATTCCTTTTCGCAGCCTTGATCTCGTTGGGATTCTGCTTTGTATGGTCTTTGCCCGGAGTGCTGCGATGGGATTCAACCGCTTTGCCGACCGACAGATCGATGCCGAAAATCCTCGAACCGCCAACCGGCACTTACCCAGCGGACTTCTTTCTTCCAAAAATGTTTTTCTGTTCGTAATAATCTGTTCCGCTGGCTTCGTTGCCTCGACGTTGTTGTTTTTGCCCAATCGGATTCCGCTGGTTGCCTCGATTCCTGTCTTGCTGTTTCTGTTCGGATACAGTTACGCCAAGCGTTGGACGGTTGCCGCCCATTTTTGGCTAGGAGCGGCATTGATGTTGGCTCCCCTCGCCGCCTGGGTGGTTGTACGACCAGTGCTGTTTCCCGTGCCGATTCCTCCGCTTGTGCTCGGCTTGGCAGTGCTTTTTTGGACGGCAGGTTTCGACTTGATTTATGCCGCTCAAGATACCGACGTTGACCAAACGCAAGGTTTGTACAGCATACCGGGCAGATACGGAATCACGACCGCCTTCCGTCTTTCGGCATGTTGTCACGTTGTGGCAGTGATTTTGTGGGGCGTGTTACCGTTTTTCTACGAACCATTTTTTGGAATGATCTACGGTATCGGCATCGGTTTGGTGGCGGTCATTTTGGCGGTGGAACACTATTTGGTCATGCCGCGCCGCAACCGCCCTGTCAATTTGCAACGAATCAATGTCGCCTTTTTTCAACTGAACATTTTGGTTTCCATTGGTCTTGCTGCCGTTGGAATTTTGGAACTTATCAGATAACAATCGCCGGGGTGGTTGCAACAAGACTACTGTCAAAATTTGAATCAATCTGCTACAATAGGGACGCTTAACGAATTGGCGAATCACAATGAATCAACTGATTTTAGGCGATAATTTGGAAATCATGAAGACGCTGGAAAGCGAGTCGGTCGATTTGATTTATCTCGATCCGCCGTTTTTTAGCAATCGCAATTACGAAATTATTTGGGGCGATGCAGGAGAAATTCGTAGTTTTGAGGACCGCTGGGCAGGCGGTATTGAACATTACATTGCTTGGCTGAAGGAAAGAGTCGAATTGATGTATCGGCTTCTCAAAAAGACCGGCAGTATCTTTTTGCATTGCGATTGGCACGCGAACGCTCACATCCGAGTAGATATTCTTGATAAAATTTTCGGAGAGAAAAATTTCAAGGGGGAAATCATTTGGAAACGCACAAACGCTCATAATAAAACAACGAACAAACTTGTGCCTTTATCGGATACAATTTGGTATTACTCAAAGTCGAGTAGGCACATCTACAATCTGATTTACGATTCTCTTTCAGACGACTACAAGGGGACGTTTTATCGTTTTGAAGATGAAATGGGTATCTATCGGTTAAGTGACCTAACTGGTTCTGGAAAAAGACATGGCGAATCCGGTCAAGCATGGAGAGATTATAATCCGACAAAACGTAACAGGCATTGGGCGATACCGGCACAAGCAGTCGAGGCTATTGTCGGTAAGGAAAAAGCGGAAAAAATGTCCCTATTGAAAAAATTAGAATTGTTGTTGAAAAACAATCTGATCGAATTTTCAAAAAATGGGACTCCAAGTTTCAAACGGTACTTGGATACGTCGAAAGGAAATTTAATCGGTAGTGTTTGGACAGATATTTTGAACGTTCAATCCCAATCCAAAGAACGTATCGGCTATCCCACGCAAAAACCGGAAGCCCTGTTAGAACGCATAATCAAAATGGCAAGCAACGAAGGAGATTTAGTGCTCGATCCTTTCATGGGCGGCGGGACAACGGCAGCCGTTGCGGATAAACTCAAACGCCGATGGATCGGCATCGACCAATCGGTGCAAGCGGTTAAGGTAACGGAAATGCGATTGGACAAGCAACGCGATTTTTTCAGTGCTCCTTTTACCGTGCAGTTGCAAAAGTACGATTACGAAACGCTCCGCCACAAAGACGCTTTCGAGTTCGAAAGTTGGATCATCCAACAGTACGGCGGTGAGCCAAACATCAAAAAACGGAGCGATTTCGGACTCGACGGCAAAATGTCCGACAACACGCCGATACAGGTTAAGCGAAGCGATAATATCGGACGCAACATCATTGATAATTTCAAGTCGGCAGTTGAACGTGCGGACAAAAAATTATACGAAAAGAACAAGAAAGAAAAGAAACCCGTCGGTTACATTATTGCTTTTTCGTTCGGCAAAGGGGCGGTAGAAGAAGTTGCGAGGCTCAAAGTGAAAGAAAATGTTCTCATCGAACTCGTTACGGTTGATAGCATTGTTTCGCTTGCCGATGGACCGACCAGAGTAGCGGTCAAAATGCGTGAAGTGGAGCGGGATGCAAAGGGCGGCACGAAGATCGAATTCATTGCCGCCGGCAAGAGCGAATCGGGAATCGACTTTTACGCTTGGGACTTCGATTACGATGCCGAAAAGGGATTTCAAGCGTCGTTGTTGGTCGATAAGGATGGTCGGCAAGTTCATCAATTCAAAGCCGGTGTTCACTCTATTGCGGTCAAAGCCGTGGACAATAACGGACTCGAAAGCGTTGAAACGATCAAATTGAAAGTCAACGGCGTAGTGAAAAAAGTGTAGCGCAATCTATAATGATTGCGGCTCTATTCTATTACTCAACCACGCACAAACGCTTCAATCCGGTCAAATGCCTCTTTGAGTACATCGAGGCTCGCCGCAAAGGAAGCACGAACATAACCTTCGCAACCGAAGGCGGAACCCATCACCGTCGCAACCTGTTTCTGCGTCAGCAATTCCAAACTGAACTGCTCCGAATTGTCAATCTGTACGCCGCCAAGTTTGCGTCCCAAAAACTTCTTGACATTGAAAAACGCATAAAACGCCCCTTCCATGTGCGGACAACTCAATCCATCAATTGCCGCGATCCGCTTAGCCACGTAATCCCGACGCTCTGTAAAGGCAGAAAGCATTGCCGCCACGCAATCCTGCGAACCTTTCAGTGCCGCCAGAGCAGCGTACTGGCTGATACTGCACGGATTCGACGTTTCTTGACTCTGCAACTCTCCCATTTTTTTGGCAACATTTGCCGGACTCATCGTCCAGCCGACCCGCCAGCCAGTCATTGCATACGTCTTACTCACGCCGTTGACGAGAATCGTTCGGTCTTGCAAACCGGGACGAAGCATCGGAAAACTGACGAATTCGATGCCGTCATAGACCAATTTGTCGTAAATTTCATCGACGACCGCAAACAAATTGCGTTTGAGCACAATGTCGGCAATCGCTTCGAGTTCGCTCCGGCTGTACATCGTTCCCGTCGGATTGGACGGACTGCACAAGAGCAACATTCGGGTTTTCGGCGTGATCGCTTTTTCCAACTGCGCGGCGGACATCTTAAAACCCGTCGATTCCTCCGTCTGCACGATGACGGGCACCGCATCAGACAACTTCACCAACTCGGCATAAGAGACCCAGTAGGGCGCGGGAATGATGACTTCATCGCCGGGATTGAGCGTCGTAAAAAAAGCGTTGTGCAGGGCGTGTTTTGCTCCATTGGCAACAACGACTTGTGCCGGTTCGTAAGCGAGTCCATAATCGGCTTTGTATTTTTCGACGACCGCTTTTTTGAGTTCGGGAATACCACTGGCAATGGTGTATTTTGTGTGTCCCGCTTTCATGGCGGCAACCGCTGCGTCGCAGATATGTTGCGACGTGATGAAATCGGGTTCGCCGACGCTCAAATCATAGACGGTTTTCCCTTGTGCGGTGAGTTCCTTTGCTTTTGCCGACATGGCAAGCGTAGCGGACGGTTCCAATCCCTGGACGATTTTTGATATTTCGATAGTCATTGTTTCTGATCGTATTTGTGAAAATTCCGTCATCCCTGTGAAGGCAGGGGGGCTAGTCGTAAGACGTGAACATCATCCCTCCAGATCATGTCTTTCTTTAACGTTTTTCTCTAAACTCTTTGATGACAATGCCAAAGATTGTAGAAAAAATTCACCCAGTATCACGACTTGTTAAGACTACTTTTAAGGTATTAAAAAACGTCATGAATTCTGTGCCGGCACTTGATGAAGTTCATCAAAAAGTGTCAAATTGTGCTTGTCAGAATTTGCATCCGACTTCCGCTCTGATAAATTCAAAGCGATGATAATTTAACACCTCATAGCAATTTGTCAATGGGAGCGACTCGAAAAATTCTACCGCCGCCGAAAACGACAGGACGTAAGGACAACGAACGAAACCCTGATTCCAGCGTGACAATCATCTCTATGAAAAAAAATACTTGACATGCTGGAAAAATAAACGCTCAAATGTTTTAGGGACTTCCCTCTGGTTTGGGAAGGGCATTCATTAAAACGCGACCGTTTGACCTGGAATGGCGTACGGATGCGAACCATCCTCGTTCGGCTTGACCGGCGGTACGGAATCAAACGTCAGGGTGTCGACGTCCGAGAGTTTCAGTTCGGATTTTACGATTTCGTCCCACGTCACAACTTTACCGGAGTTGATTGCCGCACGAGCCAATAGCGACGCAAAGTTCGCCTCACAAGCGCGATAACCTTCGTTGTACGGTTTATCATTCCGAATCGCATCGAACAGTAAAACGTGTTCAACCTGGTACGGATTCGGTTCCGGTCCCGGATGCGCCCAGAGTAGGTTCTCTGGAACCATTGAGTGCGATTTGTAGAGTCGAGACTTCGCTTGCCCCAAACCATCCATGATCACTGCGGATCCCTTTGTTCCGTAAGCGAAATCGTTATAGCAATAAAAGGTGTTGCTCCGTTCCGCACAATGGGATGCAAGGTGCGTGCCGTCTGCGAACTCGAATTCGGCGTACCACGAATCGAACATTTGGCCGCCGAGCGTTGGTACGGAGCGTCCGCCGAATCCGAGGGCTTTGACCGGCCAAGCGTCCTTCACCCAACAACCAACGTCGATGTTGTGGATAATATAATCGATTAAGATGTTCCCGCCTGCCCAGTCAAAGTAATGGAAATTACGGAGTTGGTACGCCACCTCCGTTTCGTTGGCTTGCCGTTGACGCGGTCCAACGGCATTATCCATACGAAACCCGCGCATGTGGGTAATTTGCCCGATTTCCCCGTCGTGAATCCGCTTGACGGCTTCCCCCCTAGCGGCACAGTGTCTCCACATCAAGCCGCAGGCTACTTTGAGATTCTTTTCGTCTGCTTTTTTGACTGCCGCCTGGAGTCTGCGCGTGCCCGGCGAATCCGTAGCGAACGGTTTTTCCATGAAAATATGTACACCCTTGTTGACAGCATATTCGACGTGTTGTGGCCGGAACACCGGCGGTGTGGCGAGTAATACCAAATCACCGGGACTCAGACAGTCGATTGCATTTTTGTAGGCATCAAAACCGTGAAAGGTGCGGTCCGGCGACACGCCGGCGCGGTCGCCCAAACTTTCGTTGAGCGACTTCGTCATATTGACGGCCCTATCTTGGAAAACGTCGGCGGTGGCGACGAGTTTTGTTGCTCCGTTAGCGGGATTCATGGCATCGAAGATGGCCCCGCCGCCGCGCCCGCCGCAACCGACCAACGCAATGTTGATCGTATCCGACCCTG